>OGOQ01000030.1_pt1 | contig 140874 bp, 140 predicted proteins | sample 1552691 | NCBI WGS metagenome assembly OGOQ01 (sample SAMEA2580209, study PRJEB22360) | human gut metagenome | biome: human gut; feature: human-associated habitat; material: faeces | place: Denmark | collected 2008/2010
CATTGACATAAGATTCGAAGAATTATATGACAAGTTAACAGAATACATTGATTTCAATCGTGCAGATTCAAATCACCCATTATAAAAGGAGCAGAGATGTTTGAATCTCTGCTCCCTAGTTAATAATCCTTTAAACACTCATAGGGTTTTCAACCCTATAATTTTTGAAGCCAACTTTTAGTCGACCCTATCTAATTGCGGATTACCGTTAATCATCGCATTTTACTATTTACCTAAACAAAATTTAGAAAATAATGTATCCAACAAGTCTTCTCTATGAACTTCACCTAAGATTTCTTTTAAATGATCATGAGCAGCCTGAATGTCAATCTCAATTAAATCAGGTTCTACCATCCTGTCCATGGCTTCTTTCGCCCTTAACATATCTTCTTTGGCTTGATTCAATAAACCAATTTGACGCTCATTTGAAAGTAGTGGATCTTCCTTTAATAAATCTTCATGATACAAGTTTTCCAAGGCATCAATCAAAGGTTGGATCTCTTTATTGGCAGCCGAAATCCAAATGCCATCCTTATTAGCTTCAGTTTTATCTAACTTATTATAGATAATTAAACGCATCTTATCTTTTGTCAGTTCTAACAATTGTTTATCTTCTTCATCCAACTCTTTTGAACCATCGAAGACTAAAAGAACCAACTTGGCATCTTTTAATTTTTCCTGACTCTTCTCAATACCAATCTGTTCAATCTTATCGTTGGATTCACGAATACCAGCTGTATCAATTAAATTCAATTGAACACTGCCAATATGAATTTGACCCTCCACCAAGTCTCTTGTGGTCCCCGCAATATCTGTAACGATGGCTTTATCTTCTTCAAGAAGTGCATTTAATAAGCTGGATTTACCAACATTTGGCTTACCGACAATGATTGTGTCAATACCTTTTTTTAACATTTGCCCCGTCTGTACACGAGCAAGAATATGATCGATTTTATCTAACCAATCATTTGTTTTAGGTAATAAGTCATTTGTCGTTAATTGTTCGACATCTTCATATTCAGGATAATCAATATTCACTTCAATCTGTGCAATAATATCCATTAAATCATCAATCAAAGGCTGTAGTAGCTTTTTTACACTTCCTTTAATTCCATGAATAGCCATACTAGCTGCGGTATTATTACTTGCTTCAATCATATCTTGAACGGCTTCAGCCTGCGATAAATCTATTCTTCCATGATAGAAGGCACGTTGCGTAAATTCTCCAGGTTTTGCCAGATCTGCTCCAGCACTTAATACCATCGATAAGATTTTACGAGTAATAAAAGTACCACCATGACAATTGATTTCGACAATGTCTTCGCGTGTATATGTTTTTGGAGCTCTAAAGATAGAAATTAAAACTTCATCAACAGGATTTTTATCGGTATCTATAATAAAACCATAATGAATGGTATGACTTTTCGCATTCATGATATTACGGTCAAATATTTTTTGCGTGATTTCAATAGCCTTGTCACCACTTAAACGAATGATGGAAATGGCACCATCCTGCAAAGAAGTGGAGATGGCTGCAATTGTATTTTCAAACATTGTTAACATCCTTTCTTTCTTAGTGTATTTTATCATAAAAGATGTATAATGTCTTAGACAGAGGTGTAAACATGAAAGAATATACTAAAAATCAAGTACACGAAGTAGCGTGTGCATTTAATGAACATAAAATTATTGCTCTTCCTACAGATACAGTATATGGAGTTGGAGTAAAATATGGGAATTTAGACGATTTAGAACGATTAAAACGCGCAAAACATCGTCCAGAAACGAAACCAATCCCAATGATGGTTTCAAATGTAGAACAAATGAAGCAAGTTGCGTTACTGGATGAAAGAATTGAAAAGATTGCGGCTAAGTTTTTACCGGGTGCATTGACACTCGTTGTGAATGTAAAGGACAGTGTAGATTCGGCATACACAAATGGCTTAAGTACAATTGCGATTCGTATTCCAGATGAAAAATTTATATTAGATGTGATTGATGAGTTGAATTGTCCAATCTTGGTCACAAGTGCCAATCAGTCTGGAGAAAAAACAGCACTTACAAGTGATGATGTGTATGAACAGCTTCCAAAAATTGATGGTATTGTACTTGGAACGTGTAAAGCTTTACAGGCAAGTACGATTGTTGACTGTACAAAGGAAAAGTTACAAATCTTAAGACCTGGACCTATTTCTTTAGAAGAACTAGAATCCGTATTATAGAAAAAACACCCAGGACCTATGTTGTAGGGCATAGGCCAGGGTGCATACGAACACATCTAGAAGTAGTATGCTTCTAGCAGTTCATCTAGTATGTTACTCTGAATTGGATAAGATTCAATGTTTTGGGTTTAAATTTAAACATATGTTAAAACTTGTCAAAATGAGGGGTGTTGATTATAATACTATGTATGACAGAAGAAGAAATGATTAGACAAATTGCCGAGCCTATACTTAAACAATTGGAAAAAATCGAAAAGGAACTTGGAAATCATCGTATGCCGCAACTTCCGCAAATTAAATTTGTGAAGGAATCTGAAATGGGAGATGGTCCTTTTATGATAGGTGACATTGAGGTTACAGATGAGCTTTTAGAAAAAGTGGAAGCCTATATCCAGGAAGAAATCGAAATGATGCATAAGCCAACGGTGCTACATTAGAAAACTACAAAAAATAAAAAAGTGCTTGCATTTTAAATTGTGTTAGTGTATTATATGTGAGCACGTTGGAAATGCGGGTGTGGCGAAATTGGCAGACGCACCAGACTTAGGATCTGGCGCCTTCGGCGTGGGGGTTCGAGTCCCTTCACCCGCACCACTTGTAAATGTAGACAATTACTTCGGTAGTTGTCTTTTTTTGTTTTATGTTATAATTTTTGTATGGAAATTTGTGTATATTATGAAAAAATAAATGATGAAAGTATTTGTATAAGAAGAGTGTATGCATCCAGTCCGATTGTTGAAATACCTGAAGTGATAGATGGATATATTGTTCGTGAAATTGGTAATTATTGTTTTTCATCAAAAGAAGTCGATTTATCTAAAGCAGTTTTAAGTTGTGAAATTCCATCTCATTATCATGAGTGTAGTGGTAGTGATGTTGAAAGTGTTAAGCTTCCTAGAACTTTAAAAAAACTTGGCAATTATGCATTCTATAATTGTCGAAAGTTAAAAGAAGTATTTTTACCTTCTAGTTTAATGTGTATTGGCAGTGATGTGTTTATGAATTGTTTAAGACTCAATCATATTTATTATGATTGTTCAATTTTTGATGTTACTTTCTTGAAACAAATCTTAACGCAAATCACATGGGATGTAGAAGTTCACTTTTTAGATAGTTCTATATTCTATCCAGAATACAACGGGGGTTATGATGAAGTGGGCCCTGCTCATATCTTTGCCCTGGATATTGAAGGGGAAGGTTTTCGCATGCGTCAATGTTTTAAAGAGGGGAAAATCGATTTTGATGGATATGATGCTTGTTTTGAAAAGCTATGTGCTGAAGAAAGTGAATCTTGTATCTTTCATGTAGCGATTCTTCGCTTTATGATGGGATCTGAACAATACGTTCCTTATTTAAGGGCACATGATTTGACTTCTTATTTACATGTATATAAAGATATATGTGCTATGGTAGAAAAATTGTTAAAAAAAGAGTGTCTTGATCAATCCGATTTAGATCGATTGATTTTTATGGAAAAGGATTTAGAAACTCGTACTCTATTGATGGAATTAAAGAATAAGATGTTTACATCATCATCGACATATTCTTTTGAGGATTTTTAATGCGACAAAGTGAATGGGAAAAAGAAAAGGCAATTCATATCTTAGAATTAGTTCGATCCGAACTCTATATGGATATGCCACATTTTTTAACTGCTTTAAATACGTTGGTGTTGAAGGAAGACGAGCGTGTAGCTGTATGTGCGACAAATGGTGTGTATTTTTACTATAATCCATTAAAGATTATTACTTTATTTCAGAAGAATGCAGTGTTTTTAAATCGTTGTTTTTTACATAGTGTTCTGCATTGTTTATATAGCCATATTTGGCTTAGAAAAAATCGTGTTGAATTTATTTGGAATGTAGCTTGCGATATTATCGTGGAGTATACATTGGATTCGATGCATAAAAAGAGTGTTTCACGAATCTTGTCATATGTTCGAAAAGATGTATATCGTGAAATTGAAAGTTTGACGGGTATCAGCTGTATAACTGTATATAAATGGCTTTGTACACGTGGCGATATTCAAGATTTATATTATGAATTTGTGGTAGATGATCATGCTTCATGGCCTAAAGAGCAAGATGACAAAATTCCTCAATTTTCTTCTGTTCAAAAAAAGTGGCAGAGTGTTGCCAAACAAACATTGTTTGATCACAAACAAAAAGGGAAAGATAATGAGGATGGAGATGCCTTTCTTGTGTCGAGTTTACAGGCAAAGAAATCGAAATACTCGTTTTCTCAGTTTTTAAAACGATTTAGTATTGTGAAAGAAGAAATGCAAATAGATTTGGATGAATTTGATTTGTCTTATTACACATATGGAATGTCTATTTATAAAAATATGCCATTGATTGAACCTTTGGAGACAAAAGAAGTTAAAAAAATCTATGAGTTTGTGATTGTACTCGATACGAGTTATTCTATCAATGAAAATCTTGCGAAGCGTTTTATATCCAATACATATAGTATTTTAAGCACTTCAAATATGTTTTATAAATCGTGCAAGGTGCATATTATTCAATGCGATGACAGGATTCGCAAAGACGATGTTATCTCAAATCAAAATGAGATGGATCAATTGTTGAATTCATTTACTCTAGTGGGTAAAGGCAACACCGATTTTAGACCGGTATTTAGTTATGTGAATGATTTGATCAATCAAAAAGTTTTTCAAAATCTTTGTGGTCTGCTCTATTTTACGGATGGCAAAGGAATCTATCCTAAAAAGAGTCCGGCCTATAAAACGGCTTTTATTTATTTAGAGGATTATGATCAAAGTAAAGTGCCTTCATGGGCTATTCAATATAGATTGGAAGAAAAGTTATGAATATATTACAGGCAAAAAATGAAATAAAAAATACTGTACAGGCATATTTATCGAAGAATTCGTTTGGTGAATATGAGATTGAAGCGAAGAATCAACGACCATTATTGTTGATTGGTCCTCCTGGTATTGGTAAAACACAGATTATGGAACAAATCGCAAAGGAATGTCAAATTGGACTTGTCAGCTATACAATTACGCATCATACACGTCAAAGTGCTGTGGGCCTTCCTTTTATTCAAGAAAAGGAATTTCAAGGAAAGACATACTCGATTACCGAATATACAATGAGTGAGATCATTGCGAGTGTTTATTCAAAAATGGAAGATACAGGATTAAAAGAGGGTATCTTATTTATTGATGAAATCAATTGTGTATCGGAAACATTAGCACCTACGATGTTGCAGTTTCTGCAGAATAAAACCTTTGGAAATCAGAAGGTTCCTTGTGGCTGGATCATTGTAGCAGCAGGAAATCCGAGTGAATATAATAAATCGGTTCGTGATTTTGATGTCGTGACAATGGATCGTATTCGTTATATTCATGTTGAAACGGATTACTATGTATGGAAAGAGTATGCGATCTCAAATCATATACATCCGATGATCTTAAGCTATTTGGAATTAAAGCCCAATCATTTCTATACTGTTTCAACAAGTGTAGATGGTATGGAATTTGTGACGGCAAGAGGCTGGGAAGATTTATCTTATTTACTCTATACCTATGAAAAGATGCATCTAGAAATCTCTCAAGATACGATTTATGAATATCTGCATCATGAAGATATTGCCGAAGATGTTTTCGCCTATTATTTGGTGTATAAAAAATATCAGGATGATTATGGCATTGATGATATCTTAAATGGAAATGTATCAAGCACGATCTACGCTCGATTGTTTAATGCCGATTTTGATGAAAGAGTCTCTGTTGTTAATTTGGTGATGGAAGGTTTACTACGACAAGTGAATGTATATTCTTTTGAAAAACATTGTACAGATCTTTGGTTTAGTTTCTTGAAAGAATATCGCAAAGATATGGATTCTTCTTATTTGGACCATACAAAGGCATTTATGTCAAATTATCGTGATAAATTGCAGGCAGAATTATTAAGTGCTTCACAAAAACATGAATATGAATTTGTGTTAAATAACATACAAAAAGTAATGGTGGATGAAAGTTTAGATCCTAAGTCTCGTTTTGATTCTTGTACAAAGCCTTTCTTTGAACAAAAGGAAAAAATGGAAAAGTTGGATAGTCAATTGAAGTTGGAGATTGAAAATGCGTTTGAATTTATGGAAAATGCATTTAAGAATGGTCAGGAAATGACAATATTTGTAACGAATCTAACAATGTCGAGTGAAATGGCTCTATATTTAAGTTCACATACGATTGATATATATGAAAAGTATAAACAACTCTTGTTGATAGGAACACAAAAGGCAAGATTATTAGATGAATTAGCGCATTAAAAGGAGAAGAGCATGAATTATTCAGACTTGAAATATGATATAGAAGAATTTGAATCGGACCAAGACAAAAAACTTCCACAACCACCTTTGGTTAAAGCTGCTATGCGAAAAGATTCCATAGAACTTCCTAAAAATTTTGACGCATTATCCGTTCATTCTAACTTTCTAGATATTATCAATACACGTCATAGTAGTCGTGTATATACGCAAGAGCCCATGTCTTTGTTGGAACTTTCTTATATGCTTTGGACTTGCCAAGGTGTTAAACAAATTCGTGGTAAGAAATATGCGACTTTGCGTACAGTACCATCTGGAGGAGCTAGACATGGTTTTGAACTTTATTTTGTATGTCAAAATGTAGAAGGGTTAACCCCTGGAACCTATCATTATTTGCCTATGGAACATCGTATTGAGTTTTTAAATCCAATTGAAAAGGTAAGTGATGTTTTGGCATCTTCTTTATGTGATCAATTATGGGCTTTAAAAGCTAATGTGATTTTCTATTTCAGCTATATTCCATATCGTACTGAATGGCGCTATGGACATCTTGCACATCGAATAGCGTTAGTGGATTTAGGTCATGTTGGAGAAAATATATATTTGGCAAGCACAAGTATTGGTTTAGGAACTTGTGGAATTGGAGCGTGTGTGACAAGGATTTGTGATGAAATGTTTGAATTGGAAGGCGAAAATGAATTTATTATTTATGCGCAGCCGATTGGAAAGGTGAATAAAGAGGATTTTGTGAAAGAAAAATCTTTTTATGAATTTGTTGAAAAAGAAGGCTTATAATGTGTTAAAATAGATTCGAACTAAGGAAAATATATTATGAGTAAAAATGATAAGAATATAGATGCTTATTCAAAAGCACTTTTAGATAAAAAAACAGAGTATAACGATGAATTAAAAAAGCCTAAAGAGGTTCATCAGATGTCTGAAGCAGAAAGAAGACAGGCTGAAAAGACAATGTCTTCAGCTTTAGATATGCTTCGTAAAGAGCGTGGTCAAAAAACGATTGCGGAAGAAGAGCAGTTTTATCAGGAGCATAAAGATGATTTAAAAGACATGGATGATGATTTTACAACTTCTTCGATTGAAAAGGAACAATCCAATGAGGCATTAGATCTTGTGCATGCGATGTTGCAGGATATGTCAAATGAGGGTGACGAAGATGAAGAGGTAGTTATCCAAAAGGAAAAGAAGCCAAAAGAAAAGAAAGAAAAAAAGGAACATAAACCAAAAGAAAAGAAGTCTAAGAATAAACAAGTCAAAGAAAAGAAACCGATGAAGAAGGTTACAAAAATTGTGTTATGCGTAATCTTAGTAGGCTTGGTTGCCTTAGGTGGATATGCATATAAGGTTTTGGTGTATAATCCACAAAATATTGTTTCTGAAACGCAACAAAAAACATATGATAAATTAGTGTCTTATGCGGATGAGTATGGAGACAATATGATGTCAGATGCTGAGAAATTAGAGCTTCTAGATTTGGATAAAGATTATCAAAAGCTTTTGGATAAACAAAAGACTTCAATCAATGAATATTTTAAAGAACAGACTGGCAAAACATATAAGGCTTTGTTGAAAGATATGAAGCAGCTTCATCAAGATAAAGAAGAAGTTAAACTTCCTGCTTATCAACAAATTGTTGATTTATTAAATGGTTGGGAATCAAAATCCGATGAAGAAAAGATGGCTGTAGCCGACATGCAGTCTACATATAGTTCATTGTCTAAAAATTTAAAAGATGAAGTGGATACTTTATCAAAATCAAAGACAGGCAAAGACTTTATTGATCTATGTAAAGAACAGGGTGAATTAAAGGCGGCTGCCGAGGAAAAGGCTCGTCAGGAAGAAGAAGCTAAAAAAGCAGAGAATGAAAAGAAGGTTAAAGAATATCAAACAAGCTTGAATAGTTTGCAGCAAGACTACAATACGTATGCACAATATGCACAGAGTCTAGAGTCTGATTTGGCATATGCGCAACAAAATGGAGAAGATACTGCAGATATTCAATCTCAGATTGATACAAATAATCAGATGTTGTCTTCTTTGCAGCAACAAATCACATATTATCAACAACAGATTTCTGCTTTACAATCTTAAAAAATAAGACTATTCTAATAGAGTAGTCTTTATGCCGACTTAGCACAGTGGTAGTGCAACGCACTCGTAACGCGTAGGTCATTGGTTCAAATCCGATAGTCGGCACCATGTTTTGAAATTAAGCTGGTTCAACCAGCTATTTTTTTTGAAGGGAGGATCTATGAATTTAGATGAAAAAATGATTTTATTGGCCACTGCCTTTCTGTTTTTGCCCTATCAAATCGCAAGTGTAGCAGTCGCATGCGTTTTAATACAAGCATTATGCCGACATAAATTGGTGGATGCCATAAAGAATCAAACGGGCGCAATTTTCTTTTATAGCTTTATCGTATTGGAATTTATTGTCTCCATCTTCCATTCGAACTGGACAGGTTTTGGTAATACATGGTTATTTGTGTTGATCGGTTTATATGGAGCCTATTATCGTAGAAGTATCACAAAAAATACATTTGAAAAGATGTGTGATCTTATTATTATTTTATCGGTATTTGCGGCTATCTACGGTTTGTATCAGTTTAATCAGATTTCGCTTGCGAATGGACGAACATTTTTAGAATTCCATATCTTCAATTCACCAAAACGAAGAATTACTTCGACATTTATGAATGCGAATATCTATGCGATGGTCATTGATTTTGTATGTGTGATGTGTATGTATCGTTTTGTGAAAAACGACAATATTCTTTGTAAGATTGCATATTTTATAATTGCACTGTTTAATTTCTTTGTTCTATATTTAACGGGATCTAGAACTGCATTATTACCATTTGCACTAATCTTTCCTATCTTTCTTTATTGTGTGCGATGGAAAAAACTATTTATCACATCCATTGTATTCGAACTTGGTATATGTGGTTTAGTATTCTTAAAACCAACGTTGATTCCAAGAATCAGTGATATGTCAACTTTTGCCTCTCGCATTAAGATTTGGAAGACGGCATTTATGTGTATTTCAATGTATCCATTCTTTGGATGGGGTCCGCAGACATATCAGAAGTTTTATCCATTAGTACATGGTCATAAGGCACCTCATGCCCATAATATTTATATTGATTCCATTTTGTCGTATGGAGTTGTTGGAACAGTAGTGCTTTTGGCATATACATTTGTGCTAAATAAGGAAATCTTTACTTCGCATACAAGAAAAGAAAATCCTGCACTATTTGGCATGATGATGTGTTTTATTGCGATCGTGTTGATATATGGATTGTTGGATTGTACATTAAATATTGTCGCAACAGGAACTTTATGTTTTATCATTTTAAATAGTGCTTGCATGTACTTAGAAAAATAAATACAATAATTTTAGAAGACAGACAGTAGAAGGAGTTTTATGAAATGTATATCTCTTTTTGTCTGTTTTTTTATTAGTTTACAATCGATGATCGTGCCCAGTTATGAAGTTTTAATTTCAAATATAGAATCCAAAGTCGATACAATTCATGAAGATAGAGCTAGTTTTTTGTCTTTAAAATGTAGGGATATTGCGATGGATGTTACATCTAAAAAAACGGATTTACGGATTGAAATGGATAAACAAGAAAAGTGTGTGGATGAACTTGAACGTAGGTATAAACAAAAAAAGAATTATTATGAATTGAAAAAAATGGAATATGGCTTGGAATTACAAACGATTCAAAGAAACAACTCCATTTTGTATCCATATAAGATTCAAAAGAATTTATCGTTGTACTTTGATGAATATAGAAATGTTGAAGTAGAATATTTGAAACATAAAAAACAGTTCGATAAGAATCAAAATACGTTATTGTTATATGATGAATATCTTGAGAGATTATCCAATTGTCAAAGTCGGTTATTAAAACGGTTTTCACATTTAGCACAAATCAATGAATCTGGGCAACATAATGAAGATTCTATGATTTCAGGAACTGAGCATTTGCCTGATTTTGGTGGTTATGAATCATGGCAACAAAATGGTATGTCTTGTTTGGTGGATGGAAATTATGAAATTGATTCATATAGTTCTTTTTGGCAAAATCCGGTTGAAAATGGTACAATCAGTGCTGGATGCTGGTCCTATCCGGATGGAGGTCTTCATTTAGGCTTGGATATCGCAAGTGCCATGTATAGTGATGTGTTAGCGGTTGCCAATGGGATTGTCTTGTATGCCCATGCACCAGTGGATTCGAACAATGGATATTTAGGAAACTGGTGTGGATGGCCAAATGGTGGTGGCAATACCATTTGTATGGTGGTTGCCGTAAATGATAGACTTTATGCGATTAGTTATGCGCATTTATCCAATGAAATCTATGTGACAAGTGGCCAGCAAGTCAGTCAAGGTACAGTTATAGCGAAAAGTGGGAACAGTGGCAATTCAACGGGGCCTCATACGCATGTAGAGGTGTTTGAATTAAAACAGGATCTCAATTCGATCGTAGAATATTTTAGAAACAGCGGTGCTGATTTTTCTTTTGGATGTGGCTATAGTGAGGCTGCAACATGCTCAGGCTATGCATGTCGCATTGATCCTGAGACCGTTTTGGAGGGTGTATGAGTCAAGAAATGTATTTTTCTCGCATGCAGAAATTATTAAAAGATGAATATAATGCCTATATTGAATCTTTATCGAAACCTTTATATCGTGGTATGCGTATAAATTTAAAAAAGGCAGAATTGGATGAATTTGATCATTTGGATCATCCAAGTCAATTTTGTAAGGAAAGTTATTATGTAGATAAGCCGTTGGGAAATCATCCTTTCCATATTTGTGGTTGTTTTTATCTGCAAGAACCAAGTGCTTCAAGCGCTGTTGAAATCTTGGATGTACAAGAAGATGATTATGTATTGGATTTATGTGCAGCACCAGGTGGAAAGAGTACGCAGATCGCATCACATTTAAAAAGTGGGTATCTAGTATCAAATGAAATTGATGCGAAGCGTGCCCAAATCCTTTTGTCTAATATTGAGCGTATGGGTGTGAAAAATGTGGCAGTAACCAATACAAGTGTAGATAAGCTTACGAAGGTGTTTGATGCTTGTTTTGACAAAATTTTAGTGGATGCCCCTTGTAGTGGTGAGGGAATGATCAAAAAACATGATATTGCCCTAAATAATTGGAGCATTGAAAATATTGAACTTTGTGCGACTCGTCAAAAAGAAATATTAGAACATGCCTATTCTATGTTGAAACCGGGTGGTACTTTGGTGTATTCAACTTGCACATATGCTTTAGAAGAAGATGAAGATGTTGTCTTAGATTTTTTAGAAAAACATGCGGATATGGTCTTGGTGGATCCTGAAGTTTCGTGGGGAAGAAAAGGGTTTAAAGACTTGAATGTGCGTCGTATCTTTCCAATGGATGGTGGTGAGGGTCATTTCATTGCGAAATTCAAAAAACAATCAGGTGTTGCAGGTAAACTTCCAGTTCTAAAATCAAAAAAAATAGATAAGATTACTGAGAAATTTTTGAAGGAACAATTGAATACATTGCCAAACTATTACTATATAGATAAGGATAGAGTATATGGAATGGATGTTCCGTTTGTGGATTTTAAAAAGGTAAAAGTATTACGTCAAGGCGTATATTTGGGGGATGTCATTAAGAATCGTTTTGAGCCAAGTCATTCTTTTTATATGGTTGCAGATTTTGACTATAAAAGAAAAGTGGATGTAACTCTAGAAGAAATGGACCTTTTTATGCATGGTGAAGTTTTACAAAAGGAATGCGAAAAAGGGTATGTGGCTGTATGTTTTAAGGGGCATCCGTTTGGCTTTGGCAAGAGTGATGGAAAACAAATCAAAAACAAGATTCCTAAAGGACTTCGTTTATTGCCAAATTCACATGTAAATATAGACTAAAAATGCCAGGAAATTTATTCCTGGCAATTTTTTGCGATTTCTTTTGCGACATTAAAATAGTCTTCTAATTGATCATCACTTGGTGTGTAGCATTGATTGATCACATCGTGGCATGATTCGATTCCAGATTGTTGCATTCTTGTATCGATTTCTTTGGCTACTTGGTTAAACCATCCGTATGCGGCAAAGGCCAACCCTTTTTTGTTTTTAAATTTACATGGACGAATGTGTTCAAGGAAAGCGGCTACGCTTGGTGCCATGACATTGTTGTAGGTTCCTGATCCAATACATACAACTTTGGCATCCATGATTTCACGCATCACAATACTTGATTTTGTATCCGATAATTTATAGACTTTTACATCCATACCAGCATCGCTGAATCCTTCGGCTAAGCTTTCGGCAATCTGTTGCGTATGTTTCCATACAGATTCATATACAATTACGGCTTTATTTTCTACTTTTTGAGCAGCGATACCTTTATATGTTTCAATAATATCTGCAATATAGTCTTTCCAGATAATACCATGTGCCGGCATGATATATTCAATGTCTAAATTCATGCCTAGAATTAGGTTTAATTTAGCTTGCACTGGTGTTGTATATGGTAAAACAATGTTCGCGAAGTATTCTTTAGCTTGTTTTAAACAATACGCTTTATCCAATCCTTCATCGGTTAGATTAAAGTTTACAATGTGCTGTCCAAAGGCATCGTTTGAGAATACAGTTTTTAACTGTGGACAATATGTCAACATGTTGTCTGGCCAGTGAATCATCTGCATTTCGACAAAGACAAAGTCATATTTTCCTGTGTTGATTGTATCATTTGTCTTTACGACCTGATATGGAATTTGGTCAAAGTATTGTTCAATCATATTCTTCTTTCCAGAAATAGATGCGTAAACTTTTGCGTTTGGATATTTGGCATATACTTTTTTAAATCCACCCGAATGATCTGGTTCTGTATGTTGAACAACAATATTGTCAATTTCTCTTTCTTGAAGTACGGATTCAACTCTTTCCAATAGTTCTTCTGTGAATTCTTCTTCGACTGTATCAAAAAGTGTGACTTCATCATCTACAACTAAGTAGGCATTATATGTACAACCTTCATCAATTGGATATAAATCACCATGGAAGTGGCGGTTATTTAAGTCTCTAACCCCAACCCAGTACACGTTATCTATAATTTTTTTAGCTCTTTTCATTTTTGTTCACCTCTTCCTCTATTTTAGAATTATTTAGAGAATATGTCTATTCATTTGCATCTTTTATATTTTTTGAATAAAAATTATAAAAAGTCAACTAAAAAGTGTAAGTGTTTTCTTTTATAAAGAGTATAATAATAGTTAGGAGGAATTGTCGATATGATTATTCAAAGTAAAAGAATTTGGGTCGTAAATACATGGTTGGCAGCCCAAGTTGAAGTAGAAGAAGGAAAGATTGTAAATATCTATCCATATGGAGAAAAAGATGTAGATGAAGATTATGGAGATAAGAGAATTGTCCCAGGATTTATCGATGTGCACACACATGGTGCTTATGGATTTGATACAAATGATGCGAATGAAGAAGGTCTTCGTAACTGGATGAAAAACATTGTTAAGGAAGGTGTTACAGGTATTCTTCCAACAACAATCACACAGTCTGAAGAAGTTTTGACAAATGCGGTTAAAAATGTTGCGAAAGTTGTTGAAGAAGGATATGAAGGTGCAGAAATTTTAGGTATTCACTTTGAAGGACCTTATTTGGATCAAGTATATAAGGGAGCACAACCTGAACAGTATTGTGTAAAACCAGATCTTGAACAATTCAAACGTTACTTGGCAGCTTCTAATAATTTAATTAAAATTGTGACTATGGCTTGTGAACACGATGATAATTTTGAATTAACTAAATTCTTACGTGCAAATGGAATTGTATGTAGTCAAGGTCACTCAGGAGCTACTTTTGAACAGGCTCGTTTAGCTATTGCGAATGGTGCAAACTCAATGACTCACGTATTCAATGGTATGACTAAATTCCATCACCGTGAACCAGGATTAGTTGGTGCTGCCATGCGTTATAGAGATGTATATGGTGAAATTATCTGTGATGGAAACCATTCAACTTATGAAGCATTAAATGACTACTTTACAGCTAAAGGGCCGGATCACTGCATTATGATTACAGATTCATTAATGGTTAAGGGACTACCTGTTGGTACAAAAGTATTGTTTGGTGGAAACGAAATCGAATTATATCCAGATGGAAGTGCACACTTAACAGATACGAAGGGTCTTGCAGGATCTACATTGCATGTCAATAATGGACTTCGTATTTTAGTAGAAAAAGCAATGGTTCCTTGGCAAACAGCTATCAATGCTTGTACATTGAACCCAGCTCGTATGTTGAATGTAGACGATCGTAAAGGATCGATTCAAACTGGAAAAGATGCAGATTTAGTTGTATTAAATGATGACTATTCTGTTGAAATGACTTATACAAAGGGAACAAAAGCGTTCTAACAAGAAAAGCACATTGATAATCAATTTTTCAATGTGCTTTTATAACGTTTTTGACATGTATATCGGATTCTAATTTATCGTCTGTAATGATCATGTCAAAATCATCAATATTGGCTATTTTTGACATATACTTCTTATGAAATTTTGCATGGTCTACCATACAAATTTTTTTATTGGAAGAATCAAGAATCGCTTTTTTAACTAAAGCATCACTCATGCTGGGAATGGATACGCCATAGTCTAAGTCAAGGCCTAATACAGAGATAAAGGCTTTATCAATATAATAGTTTTGAAAGAATTGAATGGTGCTTTCAGATAGAGCTGCCTGGGTTACAGGATTATAGGTTCCTGGAGCCATAATGATTTTTGCCTTGGTATTTCGATCTACATATTGAAGAATTTTCCAAAAATTTGTAAAGATTGTGATTTTTTTATGGTGTATACGTTTAAAGAGCTCAAGGCAGGTTGTACCACAATCTAAATAGATAGAATCTCCATCTTGAATGAGTGTACTGGCGTAAATCGCGATCTCTTTTTTATCCGATTGTGACATACCTTCTTTGATTTCAAAGGAAGGCTCAGTTGAACTAGACTCATTGAGTGTGGCTCCTCCATAGCTCTTTGTGGCGAGTCCTTGGTTTTCTAGACTATCTAAATCTCTTCGTATGGTCATTAAGGAAACGGAGTATACTTTTGCGAGTTCACTTACTTGTACGGTTTTATCTTTTTTTAGTTTTTCATAGATTTCATATCTTCGTTGTGTTGTGTTCATATTTTTATTAAAGCACAAAAAAGAACATAAAGAAACATGTTTTTTTGTGTTCTTTTGAAATAATTTGTTTGATGTGAAAAGGTTATTGAATCAAAATTTTTCTAGTGTTAGGATACAGATGAACTTAAGGAGGATCCATCATGGAATTAATTATCGACTCATCAAATATTGAACAAATTAAAGAACTAAATGAATTATTAACAATTACGGGTGTTACGACAAACCCTACAATATTAACGAAATCAAATAGAGAAGCAATGGATGTAGTAAAAGATCTTTGTGAGGTGTTGAGCGAAGATCAATTGTTATTTATTCAAACGGTACAAACTTCTTTTGAAGGAATTATGGAAGAAGCTAAAATGATTTCTTCTATTCGTAAAAAAAATATGTATGTAAAGATTCCAGTTACACATGAGGGATTAAGAGCTATTAAAGAATGTAAAAAATTAGGAATTCACACATTGGCTACTGCCATTTATACAGCGGATCAGGCTTTTTTAGCTGCAATGAATGGGGCTGAATATTTAGCACCTTATACAAATCGTATGTGTAATTATGGAGATGGTGTTCAGGATGTGAAAGACTTGATTGAAATGTTGAGAGTGAATCATATGCCGGCTAAAGTGATTGCGGCAAGCTTTAAAAATACATATCAAGTACATGAATTGATTAAGGCTGGAATTCAAGCTGTAACTGTTCCTTGTGATGTTTTATATCAAATGATCGATCATCCAGGAACAAAGATTGCGGTGGGTGAATTTAGCGTAAATTGGCAAAGAGCTTATAATCGTAATACATTGGAAAAGTAGAGAAATCTACTTTTCTTTTTTTAAAAATAATTAGCACTTAAGTGTTGACAGTGCCAAAAATGGTGTTATACTATCATTAGCAATCATAAAGAGTGAGTGCTAAGTACAAGGAGGTGCTTATTTATGAATATCGATCAAATGTCAGAGCGTTTGCAGAAGATTTTAATGGATGCCATTAATTTGGCAAAATCCAACCAACATCCAAGTGTAGATACTGTGGATATGTTGGAAACGATTTTTAAGGATGATGTATTGGACGGTTTGTTTGAGCGTATTGGCTTGGATAAAGGTCGTGCATTACAGATGGTTCAACAAGAATCAAATCGTATCGCAAAGAGCTCAACAAGTAATATAAATTTATCCAATGAAGTGCAGAAATCGTTTGAAGATGCACAAAACTGGGCGAGTCAACATGATGAAACTTATCTTTCTGTAGCCAGTGTATTCTTAGCTTTATTGTTTAATCGTTCTTATATTTCTAAAGAATTGGTAAGAACTTTTAACTTGAATAAGGATGCTTGCTACAAGGCTGAATTAGAGCGTCGTAATGGTAAAAAATTTGATACGCCAAATTCAGAAGAGAATGTAGAAGCTTTAAAGAAATATGGTCGTGATCTAGTTCAGGATGTGCGTGATGGTAAGATTGATCCAATTATTGGACGTGATGATGAAATTCGTCGTGTTATGCAGATTTTATCTCGTAAGACAAAGAACAACCCTGTCTTGATTGGTGAGCCAGGTGTTGGTAAGACAGCTGTTGTTGAAGGGATCGCATGGCGTATTATGAAGGGTGATGTGCCTGAGTCATTAAAAGAGAAACGCTTGATTGAATTGGATATGGGATCTTTGATTGCCGGTGCTAAGTATCGTGGTGAATTTGAGGAGCGTTTAAAATCCATTTTGGATGAAGTCAAAAAATCGGATGGACAAATCATCTTGTTTATTGATGAAATTCATAACTTGGTTGGTGCAGGTAAAACCGAAGGTAGTATGGATGCGGCTAACTTATTAAAGCCAATGTTAGCTCGTGGTGAACTACATTGTATTGGTGCAACAACATTCAATGAATATCGTAAATATATTGAAAAGGATGCGGCTTTAGAGCGTCGTTTCCAAAAAGTACAAGTTGCTCAGCCAAGTGTAGAGGATACAATCAGTATTTTGCGTGGATTAAAAGATCGTTTTGAAAGCTATCATGGTGTACGTATTTTGGATGAAGCTTTAATTGCGGCGGCTACTATGTCCGATCGTTATATCACAGATCGTTTCTTACCAGATAAGGCAATTGACTTAGTGGATGAAGCTTGTGCTACGTTAAAGGTTGAAATGGAAAGTATGCCTCAAGAGTTGGATGAATTACAGCGTAAGATTTTACAACTTCAAATTGAAAAGACTTCTCTACAAAAAGAAGAAGATAAAAGGGCTATTGAGCGTCGTGAAGAAATTGAAAGTGAATTAGCTTCTTTACAATCAAAGCGTGATGAAATGCATTCTAAGTGGGAAGACGAAAAACGTGGCTTGGCTAATGAAAAAGAGGATAAACAACGTTTGGAGAAGGCTCGTTTGGATTTAGAGCAAGCGCGTAATGAAGCTCGTTATGAAGATGCTGCTAAACTTCAATATGGAACGATTCCAGAATTAGAGGCTCGTATTCAAAAAGAGCAGGCAAGTCAAAAAGAGGATGCTTTGATTCAAGAAACGGTCAATGAAGAATTGATTGCGAAAATCGTTTCTAGATGGACAGGTGTTGAAGTGACTCGTTTGGTTGCTTCTGAAAGAGATAAATTATTGAATTTGAAGGAAGAACTTGAAAAACGTGTTGTTGGTCAAAATGAAGCTCTAGAACTTGTAACAGATGCAATCTTGCGTTCTAAAGCACAGATTCAAGATGAGAATCGTCCAATTGGATCGTTCATGTTCTTAGGTCCAACTGGTGTAGGTAAAACGGAGGTTGCCAAGGCTTTGGCTGAACAGTTATTTGATGATGAAAGACATATTGTGCGTATTGATATGAGTGAATACATGGAAAAACACAGTGTGGCACGATTAATTGGTGCTCCTCCTGGATATGTAGGATATGATGAAGGTGGTCAATTAACGGAGGCAGTTCGTCGTAATCCATATAGTATTGTCTTGTTTGATGAAATCGAAAAGGCGCATCCAGATGTATTCAATGTGTTACTTCAAATTCTTGATGATGGTCGTATTACCGATTCGAAAGGTGTTACGGTAGATTTTAAGAATACAATTATTATCTTAACATCTAACTTAGGTAGCCAATATGCCTTTGAATCTGGTGATGTACATGATAAATATATGGAAGAAGTAAAGCGTCATTTTAAACCAGAATTCATTAATCGTATCGATGAAATTATAGTGTTTAACGCATTAGATGATTCAGCCTTTATTAAGATTGCCCATAAATTTGTTGGTTTACTACAAAAGCGATTGGCTCAACGTGACATTACATTGAATGTAAGTGATGCTGTGTATAATCAGATCGCAAAGATGGGTGTTGATCCAGTGTATGGTGCTCGTCCTATGAAGCGTTATATTCAAAGAAATCTTGAAACACAGATTGCCAAGGAAATGATTAAGACTGGTGCTATGCAAGGGGATGTAATCAATGTAGATTGTCATAATGGCGAGTATACATTTGATATTCAAGGAAGATAGTGAAATATCTTCCTTTCTTTTCTTGTTTGGAGGTATAATAGTTTCAGGAAGTGATGTTATGTCTTTAAAAGATTGGATTCAAGAAAGTAATAATATAGTATTTTTTGGTGGTGCTGGAGTGTCTACAGAAAGTAACATTCCAGATTTTCGTAGCGACAATGGATTATATAAAAAGAAGTATCCATATCCGGCTGAGATTATGTTGTCACATAGTTTTTATTTAAGTCATCCTAAAGAATTCTTTGATTTTTATTTTAATCAGATGATTTATCCAGATGCCCAACCTAATAAGGCACATTATGCTCTTTCAAAGCTTGAAAAAATGGGAAAGCTAAAAGGGATTGTGACACAGAATATTGATGGCTTACATCAGATGGCAGGTTCTAAAAAGGTCTATGAATTACATGGAAGTGTTTTAAGAAATACTTGTACGCATTGTCAAACAAAATATTCTCTAGAGGATATGATGAAACTAAGAGATAATGAAGGTATTCCTAGATGTAGCAAGTGTGGTGCCATCATTAAGCCAGATGTTGTTTTGTATGAAGAAGGCTTAGATGAATATACATTGTACTCGGCTATTCATGCGATTGAGCAGGCAGATCTTTTAATTGTAGGTGGTACAAGTCTTGTCGTATATCCTGCGGCTGGTTTAATTAACTATTTTCATGGCAAACATTTGGTTTTGATCAATAAAGATAGTACGAATATGGATTCAAAGGCGGATCTTGTGATTCATGATTCGATTGGTAAGGTTTTAGATGATTCACTATGTGAAGTTTATGTGAAATAAACACTAAACTTGAAATTTAGACATAAATAAACTAAAATTTTATCATGTCAGAAAGAAACAAGAAATCTTTTATCCGTGATGGATTATATAACATAGAAAGAACAATGCAGTTAGACCCGGCAGCACATTCAAAATGGGAAGTGTTTTGGTTGTATCCACATATTAAGGCAATTGGTTTACATCGTATTGCCCATTGGTTTTGGGTGCATAATCATACATTTATTGCGCGTTGGGTAAGCAATCGAGCAAGGCATTGGACAGGAATTGAAATTCACCCTGGTGCTGTGATTGGTCGTGGCTTGATGATTGATCATGGTATGGGAGTTGTGATTGGTGAAACGGCAATTATCGGGGATGATTGTCAGCTTTATCATGGTGTCACACTTGGTGGTACAGGAAAGCAACATGTCAAAAGACATCCAACTTTAGAGGATGGTGTATATATTGGCTGTGGCGCAAAATGTTTAGGAAATATCACTTTGAAAAAGGGGTGTCGTGTAGGGGCAAATGCGGTCGTCTTAAAAGATGTTCCTGAAGGGGCAACTGCAGTAGGTATTCCTGCAAGAATTATAGAGAAGAAATAGGTGGTTGTATGTGGAAATATCGTTGTAAATCCCATTTAATAGCTTTAGTTGTAGCTTTTTTAGTTGGACTTTGCTTAAGTGCGGTTGTATTTGCAAGTGGTATAGATATGAGTTCGGATATGTTGTCGAGTTCATTAAGTTCTGTGCCAGGTGTAGATACAGAATCACTGAAACAGGTTTTAACGTATCTACAAAATAATATGTGGATCTTATATGTAGGTGATGCCTTATTGATTTCAGGAATCATCAATATCATTTATATTGGACAATATGTAACATCACGATTCAACATCAGCCCATGGATCGTTATGTGTTTGATTTTCTTTTTACCTGAATACATGATCTATATAGGTGCCATTTTGGTTGTGCCTGCATTTATTGTATGTATTTATGGAATGTTAAGTTTACGTAAAAACATTTCGAAAGAACGTCGCGAATTTAATTTTACAAGTGATGATGAATTGGTTCGTATGTATAAGATTCATCATGAATTGGATGAGTCTTATAAGGATCTTGCAAAGACTTGTCGTAAAAATGTGCGTAAATTAACAGGTATTTATGCGTTAGGTATTGTTGCCCTATTTGCGATTTTAATTGCCGTGAATAACATGATGCTTCTAGCTGTATTGTTGATGTTCTACTTATTTGCATTTAATTTAGTGTTACGTTATCGTGCTGTATCACTTTTACCAATCACAAAATTATTATATGAAGATTGTAATCCTGAGGCTTGTGCGAGTGCCATTATTTACTATTGCACAAATTCAAAGGGACATACACGTTTGAGCCAGCACACATTGCTTGCGCAATGCTTGATTTATTTAAATGATGCTGAACTTGCTCAAGATGTATTGATTAGTTATCCGCGTAAGGATGCATCGAGTTCTTTACAATATTGGTCATTGATGTCTTACATCTATTATATGTTGAAGGATGAAGAGGCTTTATCTCGTTGTAAAGAAGAGGCACAAAATATTCGTCTTCATTATGGACGTGCGGGTGTCATGATTCAAAGTGAAGAAATGGCGGCCATTGAAAATAAAATCCATCTAATGGATGGGGATTTGAATACTTGTAAGAAATATTATTTACAAGGTCTACAAAGAGCGAATTTTCCTTTCCAGCAAGTAGATTCATGTTACTACATTGCTCTGATCTCATTTGTAGAAGAAGATTATAAATTGGCTCGCTTATATTTTGAAAAAGTACTTGAGCTCGGAAATCGTATGTATTTTGTGAAAAAAGCGAAAAACTACTTAGATAAGATTGAAAAGATCAATCCTGAAACATCCAGTGATGAAGTAGAATATTCGTAGTAAATGAAAAATAGATTTCGCAAAAGCCAGTAATGTGGCCAAACATAAATGTGAACACAAAACTCAATCCAATGTTGATAAAAAACAGGATTGAGTTTTTATTTAAGTGAACCGGAATATAAAGAAACCATTCAAGGATAAACCAGGCTACAAAAAGAATGGAAAGCCATACGTGAAGATCTTTTAAAAGTGTTATATCGTTATAGGGAATACTACATGAAAGAATCATGCCTAAACAGATTAGGGCATGATTTTTTTTATTGTAATTTACGTTATATTTTTCCCATATTTTTTTTGAATAATAATAAAATCCAATTGCCGAACTAAACGCCCATAGAAATAAATATATGGGGTGATGTAGTTGATTTCCTATATACGTCTGATTGTCATAGAAGATGTCAATCCAGCAAAATGGAAGAAAATTCAGGATGACTTGGATTAAATAAACGTGAATATATGTTATAAATTTCATCATTGTTTCATTTTAGACAAAAAAACTCAAAAAATCAAAAAAATAATGAAAGTTTTCTGGAAAAAGTGCTAAAAAAAACGTTTAAGAGTATGGAGGTGATGAGATGTCCGAATGGATTGAACAAGATCACATGGATGATAACCACTTGTATGTTCATTTGAAAAATCCAGAATTACTCGACCTATCCATTTTTGATCGATTATCGAACGATGATTTTTGTCTGCCTTGTATGTTGACAAACGAAAAAACGGCATCGATGGTGTATGCGATAGAAGGCTATATTCCTTTACATGATTTTTTAAGTCAGTATGTGTTTGAAAAAGAAGAAGGATATATATTCTTGCATCAGTTATTTGAACAAGCCATCGCATCCAATCGCAATAAGCCAGTTCTATTTGACCCAGACTACGTATTTGTCTCTAGTTTTGGAGACCGCTTTGCGTTTGTCGTGGTGCCCATTCAAATATCGAACTGGATGTTTCAAAAGGATATGTCAGAAAAATGGGTGGAATACATCGCAAAAACAATGCAGACTACAACCGCTTTTGAAATTCCTGGATTTTTATTGAAGTTTTTAAAGAGTGCTGAGTTTAGTTTACCTAATCTTGTCTTAGGTCTGGATAATATACGAAATTTATATTATCCGAAAAAGTTTTCTTTCTTTAAAAACAAGAGAATGCAGACATTTAAAGTCAAAGAACCCATACAAGCTTTCCATAAAGAGAAGCCTGTTGAATCTGTTTTGGAAGAAAAAACACAGCTTTTACAAGTAAAAGTAGATTTTTATGCCTACTTATTATGCGATCAAGAAAAATATGCATTGTGCAATGAAATCAATCTAGTGGGAAGAGCGATGGTATGTGATGTCCGTATACAGGATGCGAGTATATCTTTAAAACATGCCAAGATCGTATGTGAAAATGATCGGTACTATATACAAGATCTAAAGAGTACGAATAAGACGTATCTGAACGAAAAAGAAGTGAAACGTAAGATGCGATTAAAAGATGGCATGACGATACGATTTGGTGATGTCGTGTGTGAATTTAAAGAACAATAGATATAAGATCATACATACCTATAATGCCAATGTTTATCGTGTTATGGATGAATTGAGTACGTGTGTTTATATTTTAAAAATCTGTCCAGATTATGAAACAAAACGATATAAACATCAATTTAAAACAGAGATCAATGTGCTCTCTAACTTAAATTCGATCCATGTCCCTAGCTTGATCACTTGTTTTGAAGAAGACTTTGCGCAATGTTTTGTCGAAACATATATTCCGGGAATCAACGCAAGACAATACTTTCAAAACCATCGTTGTTTATTCAAAAAGTATCGCTTGCTAATTGATGTTTTAAAAGTCCTGCAAGATCTGCATCAGATTGGCTATCTCTATATTGATTTAAAACTTGAAAATATTATTTATTATCAGAACCATTTCTATTTAATTGATTTTAATGCATGTATTGAAAATCACTCACATGTGGCAGTGATGGCTTCAAAATCCAATTGTGCACCTGAATTATTAACACTGAATGAAAAGGATATTCGTTGTGATATTTATGCACTTGGTTCTTTGATTCAAGAACTTTTTGGCATAAGTATGATGCCCATAGTTCTTTTGTGTCATCAAAAACAAGAGCGAAGAATATCTCGATTATCCACATTTAAGAACTTGATTTTTATACATATCATCATTCGAATCTTGCTTGTACTTTCTATATGTATTCTGTCTGTCTTCCGTACAAGTCCAAAAAGTGTCTTTGATGCGTACTACACCCATCATCAAATTGCCTTATTTGAAAAAGCGTATAAAGAGTCTGATAAAAAAGATCGTTTATATACGTGGATCTCTAATGGATGGATCTTGGATGAAGTATATGTCAATGAACAGGCATCTTTATTTTTAATGGAGGAGGCAATAGCGACAAAAGATGCTACTTTGATTCGATATGTATATGATCGTGTTTCTTTAGATAAATGGCCAGAGCTTCAAGCACTTGTGTTGGTGTATTTAAATCCGGATGCCGCACATATTGATACGTGTGTTAAGCTGGTTAATTCAAATAACTTGCTTCTAAAAGATAAATTGAACGTTTTAAATCAATGTCTTCAGTTTGGTTTGCATAAAGAAATTAAAATTTCGATTCAACCGATTAAAGAATGGATTGAAAGTATAAATCCAGAGACATTAAAAACGTATCAAGCCGAATTTGAAAATCTAGGATGTAATTACTTGGAATATGTACTTTTATTACGAAATAAGGAGAGTGAAAATATGGAAATTCCAGTGGTTTTTATTGACAATTTAAAAAGTGAAAGATGGAAAGATCTTTATGAATTTTGGAGGAGCCTATGATTGTTTCTCTACAAGATGTTGAATATACAGATTTTATATATTGGCAGGAAACAGAAAGCTTTATAAATGGTGTGGCCTCTGCGACAGGAAATGTTGAGTTGTTCTTTGATGAAAAAGTGGATCGAGATTCTAGTTTAGTTATTTATGATGGCAAAGAAATTGATTTAAACCAAGAACATACTTTTATCGATATTCAAAAAGAAGGAATCACGCAGCTTGTATTTATTTTAAAAGATATAGATGGTTATGCTTTACAGGAAGGTGAAAAAACAATTCTATTAGATACGACAATGCCAGATATCGTATTCAATGCAGGCAATCAAAATATCATAGATGTGCTTCCTTTAGAAGATAAAGAAACCGTTCATGTAAAGATATTCGAACAAAATTTGAAAAGTATTGAGGTTTATTTAGATGATGAACAAATGGAATGTGAAGAACTTGAATTTGATGTGGATGTTACATCCAAAAATCAATCTTTACGAATAATTTGTACGGATATTGCACAAAATAAGTTGGAAAGAGAAGTTAAAATTTTACCTATTGAATATCCTGAATGTTTATTAAATTCTGTCGTGTACACAAAAGAAAATCATTCTAATCTGCAGTTTGAATCTGTATGTAAACAGGCTTTTAATCTGCATGTATATTGTGATGGTATATATTATTATTCACTCGATTTAGAAGACAAAAATAAAGTGTTGATTGATCATTCAAAAAATGGAAAGTATACATTTGAGTTAGAACATAAAGAGTATCCACAATTTAAAAAAAGTATCGAAGGCTCTATTGAATATTCCAATATTTTGCCAATAGTCACATTAACTCCTTCAAGTAAGCTATCCAATGAGGATGTCATTGTGAAAGCAATCCGTAATGTACCTAAATTAGAAATAGGATATATAGATGTGGATCTCAATGGTATTAAAACACGTTATGCGCTCAATGAAACGATTCGTTTACCAGCCATACATAATCAGGATGTCATCTATTGTGTGAGTGCGTATGCCAAAGATATATATGGACATGAGGTAAGTGATCAAATCTATGTCCAAATCGATAAAAAAGCCCCTTCAAGTCAGTTGTTTATGAATAATGAAATGGTTGAGAATCGCATGAATTTAAAGAAACTACCAAGTCTAGAATACAAGTATGACGATTCAAATGCGTATATGCGGGTGGAATACTATTTAAATGATACTTTCATGGATATGGATTTTGAGAAAGTCTTTAATCGTATGGTCAAAGATGATGTATTAAAAGTTGTGACATATACAAATGATGTGCTGATGAACCTAGAAAAGAAAGAATATGAATTTGTATTTAGTCCCGATAAAGAGATTGAAATGGTTTCAAAAAGTGAACAAGTTCTAGAAAAAGATGAAGTGGTTGAATTTGAGCGTGTCTGGGTTGTAAATGAAGATAATGAAGTGGTCTTAAAAAAGAATACGAAACATATTCAAAAGGTTTCTAAGCCCAAAATTCACTATATGCGTAAAAAGAATAAGGTACAAATATGGTCTGAAGATAAGATCGAGTATGTTTTAGTCAATGGTAAGCGTGTACAGATTGAAAAAGATGTGGTGGGACATGATTTTGTCGAGATTTCTTTAAAAAAGAAAAAGACTTCAATTGAGGTAAAGACAAAGCATCGCAAAGTATTAAAAAAAGAAGAAATCAAAAGGTCAGCTGTGAGAATCACCTCTATACAGAAAATAAGGATGTGGCTCAAACAAATCTTTAAATTATGATCAAACTATGGGTATACACAGACAAATCCTGCCACTACTTTGATTTGAACAGCGCAAAGTCATTTTCAAAGTACTTCTTTGAAAAAAGAAGGAATGGTGTGTGTATCGTATGGAATCAATCTAAAAAAATATTGCGGTATGGCGAATCGTGTATTCTAGATGAAGTTTTATTTTATTTAGAAGAAATAGAAAGTACAATGTGCCATTTTCCAATTTCTAAAAAGATAAAGGTTGGAAGAAGTGAAGCATGTGATATTCAATTATGTACAAATGGAGTGTCTAGGTATCATTTTCAAATTGAAGAAGGTGTATTACAGGATTTTGATAGTTTAAACGGTACGTATGTCAATTCGAAACGAGTTAAAAGATGCAGCCTTTGTATGCAGGATGAAATCGTGTTTGCGAACATTCGCATGATTTATTTAAAAGATTATGTACTTTTGGATATGGTCAATAATCCTTATAGTAATGTAGATCTAGATCGTAAAAATGCAGCATATTATCCGTCCTGTTTAAATATTGAAATGCCAAAGGTTCAAAAATTTGATATTCAGATGCCACAAATTATGCGTACAGTTCAAAAACAAAGTCTATTTAGTGCGATAGGACCGAGTTGTATGATCGCAAGTTCTGGTTTTATTTCTTCCATTTTGATTGGGTATCTTCAAAAACAAAGAATAGAATCACTCTTCACAAGTATGATCAGCTCTTTGACAATGGCATTTACTTTTATGGTGTATGGCCTTTACAACCGGAATTATCAATACAAATTAAGTGTAAAAGAGAGCACAAAAAGTATCGATATGTATAATGCCTACATAGAGAAGATGTATGAAAAGGGTGTTGTATCTAAAGGCACATTTAAAAAGCAGATGGATGAATATATTTCTAAATATATAGATACATACCAACACGAAAACAGAGATGTTATCTATGTCGGGTGTGCATACAATGCATGGTGCAAAATAAGTTATCGTGAAGTTTCGTATGAATATGCACTTGATGAATTGATGCAGAAAAGAGAACAATTAATCTCAAACTTAAATCAATTTGTACAAGTTCCTATATTTTTGAGACAAGGAGAGGTTTGTTGGATTCAAGGCGATGTGAAGGCAAGTGTTATTTTATTTGAAAATTATTTGTGGTATTCCAAACAAAAACGTAAATGGGTATGGCTTCAAAAGTTTGATGGAATGAAACAAATTCTTTTAAATCCCTATTGTGCTATTTGTGAAAAAATCGATGCCGATACAATTGTCGTTGATGTAGAAGGAAAATATCTTCCTAAGTCGTATTATTGTTTGATTTATGTGGGAAACCAAAAACCATCTTTCCATTATGACTACCAAATTGAAACAATTGCGATAACAGAATTAAGTTTAGATCGAAAACGGTTTGTATTGCGGAATGAAGATTCAAATTTCTATAATCAACTAATCAAAATAGGTCCTGTTCGAAAATCTGAGTATGTAATGAGAGTTCCAGTAGGTATTGATGAGTCCCAACAAATTGTTGTTATGGATTTTCAAGAGTATGGGCCTCATGGCTTAGTTGCAGGAATGACAGGTTTTGGCAAGAGTGAATTTATTAGTTTTCTTTTGATGATGCTGATATGGCATAATACACCTCAACAATTTCAATATGTATTGATCGATTTTAAGGGCGGTGCTTTTGGACAACCCTTTTATGAATTTGCGCATTGTGCAGGAATTGTGACCAATTTAGATGCACAATCTATGGAACGTTTCTTTCAGAGCATGAATTATGAATTGGAGAAAAGACAACGCTTGTTCTTAAAAGAAAAAGTATCGGATATTCATTCCTACAATAAGATCCATACAATGTCACATTTATGGATCTTTGTGGATGAATTTGCCCAATTGAAAATGTGATTTCCACAATTTATGTCACAACTGCAGGAAATTGCACGAATTGGAAGATCACTAGGCATCCATTTGGTTTTAAGCACACAAAAACCTTCTGGCATCATTGATGATCAAGTTTGGTCCAATACAACTTGGCGGGCTTGTTTTCATGTGAGTAGTATACAAGATAGTCGGGAAATGCTTCAAAATGAAATGGCGTATCATGTAAAAAATCCAGGTGATATGATTCTTCAACACCAACAAAAGAATCAATCTTGTCGAAGTTTTTATTTGCAGAGTTCAATAGATGAAATATGTTGGCGTGAAATCAATGAGAAAAAGGAAGTACTGCATTCAAAACATCATGCGGGTAAGCGTGTCATGGATGTATTAAAGGATCAAATTCATGATTTAAAGGAAGTAAGAGAATGGGTGTTATTACCGAAAGACATCCCTGAACATGTATTTGGTGTTTTAGATCTTCCTTTTGAACAAAAACAATGTGAAATTGAATTTATGTCAATACAGTTGTTTTATACAAAAAGTCTAGATATTGTATATCGTTTGATCAAGTATTTTGAAAATGAAACGATCTATGTCTATGGAACAAATATGTTGGATTCCTATGTAGATTTTAGTTTCTTTCAATCTCGCTATTTTTCAAAGATTCATGAAGGTGTTTGTATCATTTTCGAAGATGAGAATTTGGATCTTTCTGAATTGGATGAACATGTAATTTCGTTTGTGGTTACGAATAATGAAACCACAAATTTGAAATGGATCTTAAATAAGTATGTATTTGATATAGAGAGTTTAGATGATAAACGGATATTCTTTGACACCTACCATCTGCCTTCGTATCTAAATATGACGCTGTATCACAATGCATATGTTGAAATTTTATATCGAAAGATAAAAGAAACAGATCTTAAATCAAGGGCTACAAAATCGATGATATTTAATAAGGATAAAAATTGTATTGGTTTTGAATGTAAAGGCGATCGACCGGTTTTTATGGATGAAACAAAAAAGTTATTCATTTTATATATGCATACGGATTATGTGCATGAAGTAAATCGTATATGTGAGAGTTTAGCACATTTAAAAATTACGAGTGATTGGAATCAAGAGAGTGATGTATATGTCGTGTGTGTAGATGTGAGTTTATTGAATAAGGATGCATTTCAAAAGAAACTATACAATGCTCAAATTGTATGGGTTGGTTATGGTTTAAAAGAATATGGATATATGTTAAAGCGAAAGCTTCCATATGAACATTTTGATTGTGTCTTTTTTAAAGATCAAAATGAAGGGGTTGGTATTTGTGAATGAGGTTGGTATATATTTGTCACTTGATCTAAGAATGGTATATGTATCTCAATTGTATGTTGTAAAAATGTTTTTGAATGAGTTTTTAGGTTATGAAATACAGTATGTGTTTAATGTGACAGGAAATTATTTTTTAGATTTAAATAAAACGTTTCAAGAAAATCAAATCGCTTATGGCGATATCTTAATCTACGGGAGGTAAAAATGAAAATATCAGTGGATTATTCCGAAGTATATCAAGCAAGTGTCTATGTAAAAAACAAAGCGGATAGCTATAATGATCTAATTCAAAATCTTTATAAAAAAGTGGAGCAGATGCAAAGTATCTGGCAGGGTGTGGATCATTTAGCTTTTCAAAATCAGCTAGAAGAATTTAGACCTTCATTAAATGAAATGTATCAAGTGATTCAAGAATACAGCAATGTATTGAAGCAGACAGCTTCGGTTTATGAACAGCTTCAACAAGATCGTGTTGCACAAGCTAGATTGTTGTTGTAGAAGGAGAATAGTATGGCACAAATTCAAATATCAAGTGAAGATGTAATGGCATATTCTAAGCAGGTGGATGCGTATGCCAATGAGATTCGAACTGTATTTAACGAAATTGAATCCAGAATGTATTATGTGGAATCTATTTGGCAATCTCCAGCTTCGAAATACTTTATGGAACAATTTCAAACGTTGAATCCAGCAATGATGTCGTATTTAGATACGTTAGCACGCTTTTCTACGTACTTACATCAAACCGCAAATCTATATCAGGAAAACGAACAATCTTTGATGCGTTATGAATGAGATAAATTTCTACAATGCCTTGTCTAGTGATTTAAGTGCGTTGTTAAATCAGACAAAAAATATTGTATCAAATGAAGAGTTTGTCTATGTGAATCAAAAGGTCAGTCGAATTCAATATTTGATTCAAATTCAGATGCAGGGGATTATGAATCGTGAACGGCGATAGTATAGCTTGTCAAAATCTAAGTCTTGAATATAAGGCGCTCGCTTCTAGGCCTCTATCTTCAAAAGATCCGACAATTAATGAAAGGCAATATCGCATCGCAAAAGAAATAATGGATATTGCGAATTATTTATCGAAGAGCGCATCTTTAATTGAGTCTTGCGAGCACAAACAAAGTGCTTGGAAACCTGGAAAGGTGAATTTGATCAAGTATACAAACTTGAATTTAGTTTCACAATTGACAAAACAGAGCCGCTATTCGTATGGTTCAGTTCGCTATACAAAGTCATTTAAAGAATGGAATAAAAATTACACAAAGCCTTATTTCCATGTAGGGGCCAATGCCACACTTCTTGATGGAGAAATTAAATCGAGTATCAGTGCAAGAATATGGAAGAACAAGAAATTTGATCCGCGTATAGTATTAAATGCAGAGTCAAGTCTAGCGTTATTATCTTCTACAGTAAATGCGCGTATTGGAAATTCAAAAGTCTATGCGAGCGCTCGAGCAACAGGGCAAGTTGGTGTTGCGTATGCGACTTGTAAAGCTGCTTTTTCTAGGAAAGAACAGTCGTTTGAAGCTGGAGTTGGTGTTGCAGCCTTACGAGGCGAAACACGTTGTGTATTGAACATTCTTGGGGCGAAAGTCACTTTAACAGCACAAGGAAGTGTAGGTAGTGCAGAGGCCAATTTCTCTTATCATTTTTCTAGCAGGGAGTGGGAAATCGGTTCAAAACTTGGCTTTATTGCAGGACTGGGCTTTAAAATCAACGTAAGTTATTAGAAAGGAGTCGGCATGAAAGATTTATTACCGATTGGTAGTGTTGTCACTTTAAAAGAGGGGACAAAGAAATTAATGATCATGGGGCGTCTTCAACAAAATATGAAGACAAAAAAAATCTATGATTATGCGGGATGTTTATGGCCAGAAGGCTATATGGATAAGGAGCATTGTTACGTATTTGATCATGAGGATATAGATTGTTTATTCTATATAGGGTTACAGGATATAGAAGAATTTAATTTTCGGTTTGAACTGGATGAAATGATGAAAAAAATGGGCCACTAGACTATTGTCTAATGGCCTTTTGTTTAGTCGTCTGATTTAGATAAATCTGGTCTAGAAACTAGATATTCAGGATTGTTTGCCTTTAAATTATTGAATACATCTTGGTCGTGTACTTCAAAATTATATTTCTTTAAATAATAAACAAGACAAGCTTTTGTGACGTCATCATCACTGTTCAATGTTGTATATACATCATCTTTAATGTCTTTGTATGTATTGGATACTAATACGGCAACATATGCATATGTTGTTCCACTGCTTTCGTTTGTGAAGACTTCGTCAATGACTCCGGCTTTTTTTGTTTTTGACAATGTATTGATCAAACGAGTTGATAAATCCGTTGTCTTTGTCGTTATCAATGTTTCTTTTCCAGAATATTTTGCAGAATCAATCATATATTGTTGAGCTACTTCTTCTGGATCTGTTCCACTTTTTAAAGCTTTCAAAGCTTTTTTAGCAGTTGCCTTATTCTCACATTGAATGATACGAGCTTTACTTGGTTTGTATTTTTTTTGAATGTCTTTCTTTGCGTCTGTGAAGTATTTTTCGGTTAATTCACTTGCTTGTAAACTTGGAATTAGAACTTTATTCATATATTGTTTACTATTTTTATAGCCTAATGAGTGAATTTGTTTATCAAAGTTTTCCATGTTTTCTTTGTAGTTGTTAACTTGTTCTTGTGCTTTTTCCTTCATTTCCTTTGTAACTTTGACTTCTTGTTTGTAGATAGCCTGTTTTACAAGTTCCATTGTAAGATCTGAACCAGTAGATATTTTTAACAATTCATATTCATCACCCTTAGTGTATTTTGTGTCACCAATAGTCATGATTGTTTCATCTTTATCCTTGATGGTTGCGGTAGCTCCAGAGCATCCTGTCAACATCATGGCAGCACATACGAATAATATAGGTGTCTTTTTCATTATTGATCACCTCCATAAGTTGTTTTTACATAGCTGTCGAATTTTTTCTTTGTATCTTTATCGTTGAATTTAATATCTAATTTTTTTGCATACGAATCTAAAATCTTGTATGAAAGAGAAGAATCGCTGTTTAAGATGGCATACAATGCTTGGTTTGAAACAGTGTCACTTTTTGCGTTAAAGATCTTCTTTGAATTTGTTTCTTTTACATATACCTTATATAAGCTTGTTCCACTTGAACTTGTAACTGTGATCCAGTCACTTGTTTCACCTTTTTTAAGGCCGATTGCAGCTGTCACTACATCAGCAGGAACAGTTGATGTTGAATTTGAATCCGAACTTGTTGAGTTTGAATCTACATATCCTGCAAATCCATTTTTATTAGCGGTATTTGAATCTTCAGAGAAGGCTTTTGCGACATCCGCAAAGCTTTCTTTTTCTAAAGCCTTATCAATATTACTTTTCTTTTTAGTTTCTGTTTCTGTTAGATTATCGGCATCACTAACATCCATCTTAATAATGGATACGGTTCTTGGGCTTTTTTCTTCCCAAGCTTTTTTCACCTCATCAAAATGTTTAGTGATATATTTTTTGTTCATTTCTTTTTCTTTTACACTTGTTAAGCAATAATCATTAAGTTCTTCATAGGATGCATAACCATATTTGGCAAGTTCTGTTGTTAGTGTAGATTCATAGTCATCACTTTGATTAGATGCGTTAGATTTAATATTAGACTCTAATGTGCTTGCCTGTTTCTTTAAATCTTTTGTAGTTTTGATAGATTGATCGATAACGGCATTTTTATACATATTGTAGATAGTAGAGCCATCATAAGGTGTGGATTCATCATATAAATCATCAGCGGTAATGTCATCCTTATTAATGGAAGCAACAACTTGTTCATTGTTGGTTGTTTTTGCGGAAACATTATCTTTATTGGTGTCGTAGATGAAGTAGCCAATAAAACCAATAATGATGATGGCAATAAGTACGACAAACCAGTTATTTCGTAAAATATCAGTCATAATTAACCTCCTTGAGAATGTCTTTTCAATTATACGAGATATCTTTTTAAATTGCAATGAAGGCTCGAGATGTATTAATTGAGATTTTAATAATTATTTGGTATTATATTGCAGTGAAAAGAGGTAGAAGGTATGGCAGATTTGGTCATTAAGGATCTTCATGTATCCGTGGAGAATAAAGAAATTTTAAAAGGGTTGAGCTTAACTGTAAAATCAGGTGAGCGTCATGCCCTAATGGGACCTAATGGAAATGGTAAGTCTACATTGCTTGCAGCCATTATGGGTAATCCAAAATATACAGTTACATCTGGTTCAATCACATTAGATGGAAAAGATGTACTACAAATGTCAGTCGATGAAAGAAGTAAGGCAGGACTTTTCTTGGGTATGCAATATCCTAGTGTTGTTTCTGGTGTTACAAACTCTGACTTTTTAAGAAGTGCAATCAATGCACGTTTAGAAAAACCAATCTCATTATTTAAATTTATCAAAGAAATGGATAAAGCGATTGAACAATTAGAAATGAAACCAGACTTGGCTCATCGTTTCTTAAATGATGGCTTTAGTGGTGGTGAGAAGAAACGTAATGAAATCGTTCAAATGATGATGTTAAAACCGGCAATTGCGATGTTGGATGAAATTGACTCTGGACTTGATGTCGATGCATTGCGTATTGTTTCGGATGCCATCAACCAATGTCAGCAACAAACAGATCTTGGTTTATTGATCGTATCTCACTATGCACGTTTCTATGAATATTTACAGCCAACACATGCTCACGTATTAATGGATGGACAAATTGTTGTATCTGGTGATGCAAGTTTAGTTGAAAAAGTTGACCAGGATGGATATGAATGGATTGAAAAAGAGTACCACGTAACCGCAAATAAAGAAGAAGATAAACAACCTATTTCTTTAGGTTCTTGTGGAGCTAAAAAATATGCTTAATCGCAAGGAAGTACACAATAGCGAAACTTTAAACATTCAAATTGATTCTCATGATCAAAAATCATATTTAATTGAATTGAGTAAAGATTGTACAAAATTTGATTTGAATGTGGAGTGTTTAGAAAATTCTTTTTCAAAATTCTTTATTTTAAACCATGCTGAAAGTGCGTGCGAATTAAACATTAATATGGTACTTAAACAAGATGCCAATTGCCAAATGGGTGTCTTGGATCTAGAAAAAAGCCCATTGAAATGGAATCACTATGTGGATCTAAAAGAGCAGGGGGCTGAATATGAAATTTTAAGCGGTCAATTATGTCAGGAACACATCGAAAAAGTATGCGATATGGAAGTAAGACATAATGCGCCTCATACAAATGGTCAAATGAAAAACTTTGCCGTTTTATTTGATTATGGACAATATCAAATGGTTGCCAATGGAAATATTAAAAAAGGATGTTTCGATGCTCAGTCTCATCAGGCAACGCGTGTATTAACTTTGGGCCAGGGACATAAGACAAAAGTTATTCCACTATTATTAATTGATGAAAATGATGTAAAGGCAAGCCACGCTCTAACAATTGGGCAGCCAGATGCTGATCAGCTATATTATCTACAGTCTCGTGGATTGAGCACAAAACAAGCTGTTGGATTGTTAAGTGTTGGTTATTTCTTGCCAGTTATTGATTTAGTAGAAGATGAAGAATTGAAAGATAGTCTTCGTCAAGAAATGGAAAGTAAGGTTGGATTATATGGACATCAGTAAAATTCGTAAAGATTTTCCGATTTTAACGCGTAAGATGTCTGATAAACCTCTAGTGTATTTAGATAATGGGGCTACGACATTAAAGCCTCAACCGGTGATTGATGCCGTAGTAAATTATTATACATACCTTGGTGCTAATGCTCACCGTGGTGATTATGAAATGAGTGCACAGGTCGATGCGGCTTTTGAAGGGGCTCGTGTTCGTACTCAAAAATTCTTAAATGCGAAACACAAAGAAGAAATCGTATTTACTTCAGGTTCGAGTGAAGGCTTGAATCTTGTAGCTATGATGGTTACAGAACAGCTTTTACATGAGGGTGATGTCATTTTAAGTGACGAAAGTGAACATGCCTCAAGTATCTTGCCTTGGATGCAGGCGGGAAAGAAAAAAGGAACTAAAATCGATTACATTCCTTTGGATGAAGAGGGTAAGATCACAGTTGAAAACTTTAAAAGTGTCTTAACTGATCAAGTTAAAGTTGTTGCGATAGCGATGGTTTCTAATGTTTTGGGTTTTGTGGCTCCCGTTAAGGAAATTGCCAAGATCTGTCATGAACGAGGCATTTTGTTAGTGATTGATGGAGCGCAGAGTACTCCTCATTTAAATATTGATGTGCAGGATTTAGATTGTGATTTCTATGCGTTTAGTGCTCACAAGATGTGTGGTCCTACAGGCGTAGGTGCTTTATATGGCAAGAAAAAATGGTTGGATCAACTAGAACCAATTTTCTATGGTGGTGAAAGTAATGCGCGCTTTGACAAGTCTTGTTCATTAACTTTAAAGGAAACGCCATTAAAGTTTGAATCTGGAACACAACCAATTGAGGGTGTGATTGGTATGGCAGCTGCCATGGATTATTTGGATGCGATTGGAAAAGAGAATATTCATGCGCATGAAGTAGAATTAAAGGAATATTTCTTAAAAAAAGCAGAAGCTTTAGGGAATATTGTTGTATACAACGAAAATGCGAAGAGTGGAATTGTGACATTTAATGTGAAGGATAAAGATCAAATGATTTTTGCGCAAGATGTCGCTAGCTATTTAAATACATTTGGCATTGCCGTTCGTTCAGGACAGCATTGTGCTAAATTACTTCCGGAAGTGTTGAAGACTCCGGGTACTTGTCGTGCAAGTTTCTATTTGTACAACACAAAAGAAGAAGTCGATCAATTGATTGATGCTTTGAAGAATGCGACAGTGGAAAACTGTGTCAGCATTTTCTTTTAGGAAGGAAGCTTAATTATGTCAAATATTGATCCAATGTTGATGCGCCAGATTATTATGGATCATTATGACTATCCTCGTAATAAAGAATTGACAAAAGACAATGGTTACATGTCACGTCATATGGCGAGTGATTCTTGTATTGATGATATTACGGTGCAGACAAAAATTTCAGATGGAAAAATTGATGATATTCGTTTTGATGGGGTTGCCTGTACGATTTCAACAGCTTCGACTTCAATTATGTCTGAATTATTAAAAGGAAAGACGACAGAAGAAGCAAAAGAAATTATGGACAATTATTTCAAAATGATTGATCAAAAAGAATATGATGAAGATGTTTTAGATGAGGCCATAGCGTTTCAAAATGTTGGAAAACAAGCCAATCGTATCAATTGTGCCACAATTGGATGGAAGGCTATGCGTGAAATGATTAAGGAAAGTGAGGATGGAAAAGATGAGTAACGAAAAAGATATCGCACTTTCTAGTGAATATGAATATGGTTTTCATGATGAAGATGTCAGTGTTTATAAAACCCAAAAGGGATTGAATGAAGAAACAGTTCGTACGATCTCAAAAATCAAAAATGAGCCTGAATGGATGTTGCAGCTAAGACTGGATGCATATCATTCTTTTGAAAAGCAACAAAATCCAAATTGGGGTCCAGATTTAAGTGAAATCAACTTTGATGATTATACATACTACATCAAACCAAGTGATAAACAGGAAAAGTCATGGGATGAAGTTCCAGATACGATTCGTAATACGTTTGATAAGCTAGGAATTCCGGAAGCGGAACAAAAATTTTTAGCCGGTGTATCTACGCAATATGAGAGTGAAGTTGTATATCACAATATGTTAGAGGAAGTGGAAGAGAAGGGTGTTATCTTCTTGGATACGGATTCTGCATTAAAGGCATGTCCAGATTTATTAAAGGAATATTTTGGTAAACTTGTTCCTTATACAGACAATAAATATGCAGCTTTAAATACGGCTGTATGGTCTGGTGGATCCTTTATTTATGTACCAAAGGGTGTGAAGTTGGAAAAACCACTTCAATCCTATTTCCGTATCAACTCCATGCAGATGGGACAGTTTGAAAGAACGTTGATCATTGTAGATGAGGGTGCCGATGTACATTATGTAGAGGGATGTACGGCACCAACGTATTCAAAGGATTCTTTGCATGCGGCAGTTGTAGAAATTTATGTACATAAAAATGCGAAGTGTCGTTATTCAACGGTACAAAACTGGTCAAGCAATATCTTGAACTTAGTGACTAAGCGTGCAAAAGTATTTGAAAATGGACACATGGAATGGATTGATGGAAACGTGGGTTCCCATGTAAATATGAAGTATCCAGCTTGTATTTTGGCTGAGCCATACGCAAAGGGAACAACGATTTCGATTGCGGTAGCCGGTGAAAACCAGATTCAGGATGCAGGAAGTAAAATGATTCATTTAGCTCCTCATACTTCTAGTACAATTATCTCTAAATCCATTGCGCGTAATGGTGGTGAAGTAAACTATCGTGGTTGGGTAACACATTCTAAAAATGCAGCATATGCCAAGAGTAAAGTTGAATGTGATACTCTGATTTTAGATAAGAAATCACGTAGTGATACAGTTCCGATGAATGTATCTTCTAATGATACGTCTCAAATTGAACATGAGGCGACAGTTTCAAACATTAGTGAAGAACAATTGTTCTATTTAATGTCTCGTGGTTTAACTCGTTCTCAAGCTACGGAAATGATCGTTATGGGATTCTTAGAACCATTTACGCGTGAACTTCCAATGGAATATGCGGTTGAATTGAATCAAATGTTGAAACTGGATATGAGTGACAGCATTGGATAAGCGAAAGTTGTGTATTCAAAGGCGTAGTTCATTATCAAATTCAAAAAGATTTGAAAAGGAAAAGGCAATCACAAATTGTGTTTTGCCTTTTTTAAAAGGAAAAATAGGAACATATATTCCAATTCGAAATGAAGTGGATGTATATGCGAAGTTTCGTGATGAATTTGATTTATATATACCTAAGATGTTAGATGATACTACGATTGCCTTTTATTCGGATCGAGAAGAAAAAAGTAAGGGTCCATTTTCAACAATTGAACCCATTGGGATGCATGAGGTAAAAGATTTAGATGTGATTTTAGTACCGATCGTTGGATTCTTTGGTACGTATCGAATGGGGTATGGAAAAGGCTATTATGATCGATATTTAAGTAAAAGTTCTGCATTGAAGATTGGGGTAGCATTTGATGTGCAGGAAGTGGAATTTGATGTAAAACCAACCGATGTGAAGTTAGATATGATCATTACAGAATCGAGGATATTACGATGAAGATATTATTTTTTGGGGATAGTAATACGTGGGGCTATAATGCCAAGGATGCGTCTAGACAACCAAATCGTTTTACGCAGCTTGTTAAAAAGGCATTTAGTGAACATGAAATTATTGAGGAAGGCTTATGTGGTCGAACATTGTGCTTAAATGATCCGTATGATGCGGATCGTAATGGAGCTAAAATGATTTCGATGGTTTTAAAAACGCATGCTCCCATTGATGTTGTGTTTATTATGTTGGGAACGAATGATGCGAAGCGTCAATTTTCAACGAATTCCATTTCTTTAGAGAAGGGAATTCGTACTTTGATGTACAGAGCCTTAAATCCGGAAAACTATCGTGATGGATCTAAACTACCTAAATTTTTTGTGGTGTGTCCACCTAAAATGAATGTGGATGGCTTAAAGAATGAAAGAACAGCTAGTAATTTTGGTCAAGCTGGATTTGATATCTTAGCGAATACAAAGCCATACTTAGAAAAAGGTTGTTCTGGTTTGAATGTAGAAGTGATTGATACGAGTGCTGTAGCTGGAAGTTTGGATGGAATCCATATGGATGAGAAGGGTCATAAACTTGTGGCGGATGCCTTGATATCTATGATTAAAGAATTATAAGAAGGGAGATCATCAATGAGTGCTTATACAAATGGTTTAGCGTTCTGGAAGCATTTTGAAGAAAAACAGGGTGCAATTATTAATTGTTTAAAGGCCGAACAATATGAAGAATTAAACGAATTGATTCAAGAATTGGATGAAGAGGTAATGGAAATTAGTGGTGCCCATTTCTTTGTCGAAAGCTTTTATGATTCTTTTGAGATGACCTTTGACACAGGTCCAAATAAGACAACGCAATATTTGTGCCAGATGCTTTGTGACATTGCACCTAAGAGTGTGAAACAAAACTGGATCATGAATGCGACTTTACCGCCTATGTCACAAAAGGCGATTCAGGCCATGGTTCAAATCAAAAATGAGGAATATACTTTAGCAGATTTTCATGTATTCTATCAAATTGAAAATGATATGTTGGATTGTAAAGTATATTGTCCTGGATTTAATTTGATTGGTAATCCGGAAAATAAAAAAGAAATGAGTATGTATCTTATGGAGCTTGCGATTGGCCAGCTTGCGTATGAGGCATATATTTGTCGTGTTGATTTTATCGATACGCCAGACTCAGATATGAAGTTCTGCCAAATGATTGATTTTTATGAAGTGATTATGGCTCTTGTTGAGAAGAATCATTGGAAAGTATATGATAAACCAATTGATATTTATTCGGTATATCAGCCAATTCAGGATTTTGCGCACGATGCCTTAAGAAAAGATATGAAGTTTATTTTTACTACGCATCCTTTATTGGTGGAACAAACGATTGAGGAAAAGGAAGAAGTGCTTGCAGATCTATCGAGTAAAGATGGTGAGTTTGGCTATGTGTATTATTCGAATCCTTTCCATAATAAAGAAGATGCTTTGTATCGTCAAAAATTATCGAAACAATTGGATGAAACTATTTCTAAGGTGCATGCAGGTAAAGTGGTTGGGGGAGCTATTGGTAAGAGCTTTTCCTATATTGACTGGATTGTGTATGATAAAGATGTATTTATGAAGGTGTTTAACCAATTAAAAAAACAGCTCGATGCGAGTGTCGAACTGTATTATCAAAAATTTTAATGACTTTGAATATCAGCGCAGGCGTTAAGCAGGCGCTGTCTTTTCATTCCTGTGATTTCTTTTTCGGGATTTTCTAAGAAACGAGCTAATACGTCAGCGTCTTTTAAGGCTTCACAAAGTGGTGAGTCAAAAGATTCTTTTTTGGAATGTTGACGAATCGCATAAGTAATATCATCTATTTCTGTAGTTTTAAATAAGCCACTTTCTTTTAAGTACTTATAGGCGTGAAGACTTGATAATTTGGCATGTTGAGAATGTGGGCAGTTGTCAATAAATTGAGCGTAGTCATGAAATAGAGCAGCTACTTTAGCTCGTTCTAGATTTGTGCCTCTTGCCATGGCAATAAATGTAATGGAAAGGTCCACACTTGCAGTATGGGTAAGGGCGGCTACTTTTAATTCTTCATTATAAATTTTGGCATATTGAGAATATACATATTCTTTTACTTTTTCATATCGCTCTAACATAAAATCCCTCTCTTTCATGAAAAAAGCGCACAATGTGCGCTTGATTCGAACAAATTTCTACGCAGCTGTATCTACAACTGTGACATTGTTAGCCTGTTGTCCACGATCGCTTTCAACAATGTCATAAGTAACAGTTTGTCCTTCTTCTAAAGTTTTAAATCCTTCAGAATTAATTGATGAATAGTGTACGAATACATCTTTTCCATCTTCACTGGTAATGAATCCATAACCCTTTTCAGCGTTAAACCATTTTACTTTACCTGTGCTCATGCCTATACCTCCTGGACTAAGCCAATATCCTTTGACCGTTAAAATAGAAAGTATTTGCATACAATAGCATTTATCACAATCAGAATACGAGTCTAATCCTTAACTGCTTTCATTTTAGCATTTTCTAACAACATTGTCATTAAAAAAACTATTTTTATATAGTTATTATGTTATATTTTGATTATAATGAATATATAAAGGAGGGCATTTATTTTATGCTTATTCAAGATGATGCGTTACGTAGTGTAATTGCGCGTACTTTGCGTGTTAAAGAAGAAGAACTAAACGAAGATTTGATGAAGGAATTGATCCACTTAGAAGTACAAGATCATGAAATAGAGACTCTAGAAGGTTTGCAGTATGCGGAGAATCTAGAAACTTTAAATGCGAGCAATAATAAGTTGCAAACATTGGATCCAATCAAAGATTTACATAATTTAGTTTGTTTAAATGTTTCTCGAAACCAATTAAGAGATTTGCAGGCTCTACATGGTTTTAGACAACTAAAAAAATTAAATATCTCGGGAGTTTGACACCCCTTTTCACAATTGATCTTAAACATAGCGCTTAAACTAGCGCTTTTCTTTTACTTTTTTTGTCAAATTATTTGTTTTTGTATATCGTATTATCTCGTATTCTGTGATATAATTGTATTAGGTGATATTTATGCGTGTTACAACTACTAAATCTAAATCAGATGAATCTTTTTATATCAATTATGCTTTCATCAACGAAAAAGGAAAAAGCACTTCGAGAATCTACAAGAAGCTCGGTAAACTTTCTGAACTTTCTAAAGAACTGAATACAGACAGAGATGGTGTTATGGCCTGGGCAAAGGAACAGGCTCGTATAGAAACTGAAAAATATAAAAAGGAAAATGAATCAGTTTCTATCGCTCTTAATCCAAATATTCCAATCAAGAAGGATCAGCAGAACACTTTCAATTGTGGTTATCTTTTTCTACAAAGCATTTATTATTCTCTACATTTGGATAATATCTGCAGAAACATCAAAAACAGACATGATTACGAATACGATTTGAACGCAATTCTTTCCGATCTGATATATGCTCGTTTTTTAAACCCAACGAGTAAGTTAAGTTCATTTAAGTATTGTCATTCGCTTCTTGAACAACCTACTTATCATTTACACGATATCTACAGAGCATTAACTGTTCTAGCTGAAGAGAGTGACTATATTCAGGCAGAGCTTTACAGAAATTCAAACTACATCCATAAAAGAAATACACGCGTTCTTTATTATGACTGTACAAATTATTATTTCGAAATCGAACAGGAACGTGGAGATGCCAAGTACGGTAAAAACAAAGAAAACAAACCAAATCCAATAGTAGGTATGGGATTATTTATGGATGCCGACGGATTCCCTTTATCATTTGATCTGTTTCCTGGGAACCAAAATGAACAGCTGACATTAAAAGACCATGAACATAAAGTCATCAATGATTTTCAATGTTCTCAATTCGTTTATTGTTCTGATAGTGGACTTGGTTCTAAGAAAAACCGTCTTTTGAACACAACAGGCGGAAGAGCTTACGTGATTACACAATCTCTTAAAAAGCTAAAAAAAGATGTTCGAGAAACAGCTTTATCTACATCACAATACAGAAAGATTGGTTCCAACAAATTCATTGATTTGAATGACCTAGACGAAGAAGATCCAGAAGTTTTTAATTCTATCTACTACAAAGAAATTCCATATGACAGTAACGAGCTTTCTGAAACTTTAATTGTGACTTATTCGCCTAAATACAGAAAATATCAAGCATCTATACGTCAGAATCAAATACAAAGAGCTCAAAAAATGATTACAGATAGCGGCAAGCCAAAAAAGAATCGTAAAAATCCTAACGATCCCGCTAGATTTCTTAAAAAACAGTCCTTCACGGACAATGGTGAATTAGCTGAAGATGAAATCTGGCAAATCGACCAAGAAGTTATTGAAAAAGAAGCAATGTATGATGGATTTTATGCCGTTGTTACAAATCTTGATGATGATGTTCAAGATATAATAGCCATCAACAAAAGAAGATGGCAGATTGAAGAATGTTTTAGAATTCTAAAATCAGATTTCGATGCCAGACCCGTTTATTTAAGAGACGATGATAGGATCAAAGCTCATTTTCTTATTTGTTTCATGGCCTTATTATTCTTCCGAATTCTAGAAAACAAACTAGAATATAAATATACAGCAGACAAAATTGTGGACACCATGAAAAAGATGAATCTTACATTATTAGAAGGATATGGATACATCCCATCCTATACAAGAACAGATATTACAGATGATCTTCATAAATTGTTTGGATTCAGAACAGATTACCAAATAACAAAAAACAGAAAATGAGAAACATCATACATCAAACAAAAGATAAGAAAAAAATACTATAATCCGCAACAACGCAAAAAAGTGGCTCAATGCCTTTATACTAGGGCTTTGGACCACTTTATTTCTTTTCTAGCTGTCAAAGACAGGATTTTAGCATTTTCTAACAACATTGTCATTAAAAAAACTATTTTTATATAGTTATTATGTTATATTTTGATTATAATGAATATATAAAGGAGGGCATTTATTTTATGCTTATTCAAGATGATGCGTTACGTAGTGTAATTGCGCGTACTTTGCGTGTTAAAGAAGAAGAACTAAACGAAGATTTGATGAAGGAATTGATCCACTTAGAAGTACAAGATCATGAAATAGAGACTCTAGAAGGTTTGCAGTATGCGGAGAATCTAGAAACTTTAAATGCGAGCAATAATAAGTTGCAAACATTGGATCCAATCAAAGATTTACATAATTTAGTTTGTTTAAATGTTTCTCGAAACCAATTAAGAGATTTGCAGGCTCTACATGGTTTTAGACAACTAAAAAAATTAAATATCTCAAGAAACAATTTATATACAATGGATATTTCAAGTGTTGCTGCTATGATTGATTTGGAAGTATTGAATCTTTCAAAGGCGAAAGTTGATAGCTTGATTTATTTAGAGCACTGTAAGAAGTTAGAAGAGGTTCATATCAATACTGAAAATGGTCCTTTTAGCTATGCCATCTTAGGTGTGCTTAAAAAATTAAAGAAATTGGATATGGGTGGTATGCGTTTATTCAACATCGAAGATTTAACATATCTTTCTAATGTTGAAGAATTGGATTTAAACACAAACTTAATGTCGGATCTAAGTCCATTGTTGTCAATGAAAAATTTAAAGAAATTGAATGTTTCTAACTGTCCATATTTAAAGGATTATTCTGTACTAAAAGAATTTTCAAATCTTAAATCTTTGAATATTTCCTATAATGAACCAGAACACTTTACATTCTTGAAGGAATTAAATCATTTAGAATCTCTGTCTATGGAACAGACTGGATTTAAGGACATGTCTTTATTGAATAACTTGGGTGATTTAAAAGAATTGAATGTTTCAAAAAACCGCTTGAAGAATTTAGAAAAATTCGTAAATGTTGAGCATTTGGAAAGTGTAGATGCGAAGTTCTGTCAGTTAACAGAAATCAATTTCTTAAAGAATGCGCGTCAATTGAAACATTTAAATTTGTTCACAAACCGCATCAAGGATATTCGTATTTTAAAGGATGCCAAAGACATGGTGTATTTGAATGTGGGTCGTAATGATATTAAGGATATTACTTGTTTAAAGGATATGAAGCAATTGGAAATCATTTCTTTGGAAAACAATAATGTTAAAGATTTGACACCATTAAAAGAACTAACAAACCTTTGCGATGTGGATCTATACAATAATGTCATTGAAGATTTAACACCATTAGAACATTTAGAGTTTATTTCTTATTTGCGTTTGGACCACAATGCGATTACAGATTTAACTCCATTATCTAAACTTAAATATTTGCGTTCACTAACTTTGAAGGCAAACTACATTACAGATGTAACTCCATTAAAAGATCTAGAATTATTAGAAGCTTTACGTTTGGATGATAATCCAATCCAGGATACAAGCGTACTTGAGAGTATGGAGTTCTACGAAAAATTTACGAACTAACCAAAATATGCTTTATATAAAGCATAAATGGCATATCGAAACACATTTATATCTTATTTATATCTCAAAAAAATAAAAAGCTAGATTTTCTCTAGCTTTTTTGAGTTTTTAGAAGTTCGAAATTGCATTCAAAACCTCATCTTCTTCAGTATCAATAAGATGGCCATAAATATCCATTGTAGTACGTATAGAAGAGTGTCCTAAGCGTTTCGATATCTTGTACATATTAACACCTGCCTCAATCAAATTTGAAGCATGTGAGTGTCTTAACGCATGAATATTGAATTCAGGGACTCCAGCTTCTGCACACAATTTGTTTTTTCTTAGTCTTAATATCTCTGGATCCATATGTCTATATCCACCAAATATAAACCACGTCTCTTCAAATTCATCAAAAGAAGAATAGTATTTCTTCAATTCATAAATAAACGATTTTGTCTTTTCATCAACCGCAATCTTACGAATTGAATTCTTGGTCTTAGGTGTCTGCCACTTACCACGAATATATTGTCTACGAATATGGATGTATTTACCATCGAAATCCTCAAAGGTTAAAGATAAACATTCAGATACACGCATGCCCGTCATATACATGGTCCAAATTGCGTATGCCGTATCTTTCCATGCTCCATCTCTAGATGTTACTGCATATTCAAAAAGTGTCTTAAAATCACTTTTAGGCACGATTTCAAGCTTCTTAGCCTCCGTGGCCACAGGCTTAACCAAAGGTGCCATTTTATAAAATGGATCATTGATAATACCGTAGTGTTTCTTCGCAAACCGGAAGATATTTCTAAGATTGGTTAATAAAGTCTTTTTGGTCGAATACTTATAAGATTTAATTTGTGGCAATTCGAAAAAGTTATCGATATCAAGATATGTAATCTTGGCCATCTTCTTATCGTTAAGCGGAGACAACATATTCAGATACACTCTTTTTGTATCCAGTGTGGATGGCTTTAATGTTCTAGATTTAAATTCATACCATTTTAAAGTAACTTCATAGAAGGTTACGTTCTGGTCTCCAACAACCTTGATTTGCATGAATGCAGATTCAGCCGCCACTGCTTCCTTCCTGGTATTGAACCATTTAGAATGTTTTTGTACACGATCTCCATTAAAATCAGTATAGTAGCAACGGTAACACCATTGTTTCTTTCCATTGTGTAGGCGCTCATAAATAGGCATTTAAATTTCCTCCGTTCTATGCTAAAATGAGCACATAAAAAGTTTGATGTGGTAGTCATCTTTTTATGTGAGAGTATTGGTAGTACTCTTAATCGTCCTGGATGTTGGTAGCATCCAGAATTTTTTATTTTGCTTCGTTTTTCAGTTTTCTCAATATTTCTCCAGCAAACTCAGCACCATCTCGATTGATTGAGATTTTAACTTCTCCATCAACTGTATTCACTATTAAAGTTCCTGCTGTTAATGTTTTTTTGTAGAATACGTTCCTGATCTGACTCCAATTCCACTCTTTAAACTTATATCCAAACATATTTTTAGAACATTTTATCAGACGCTTTTTAGTTGCTACAAAGCATTTTCCATTTACAGTAATGAATGGAAGATTAAGTCTTTCATCTGAATCCAGCATCACAATAATCTGTTCAAAGCATTTGACTGCATTTTTTTTAGAAATGCCACCAATCAACTCATTGTTGATTGAATAGTAATATGCTTCCATTGCAATTTCATGATTAGTCATAATAGATTTCCTTTCTTTCTGAATAGATAGATTCAGTATTTTATTGATTTTGTAATATAAATATTGTTTTGACAATAAACAAAATGCAATCTATAATTTGATTACGAAGTAGTCCGTGATGGATAAAGCAGGGTTCCCGAATGGGAGTATGGGTATAAGCCTTAGAATTCTCTAGCTCCTGGGATTACTTTTTTTAAACTCTTTTATAGCGATCTCAATATAAATTTGGCGTACTTGCAAAGATTTGATAATATAGATGGGCACGCTTTTTGTTGAAAATATGCAAAATGCGAATTATAATTTGAATACCGGAGGTACTTACTCCTCGACAGGTCAATAGTCGGTGGATGGTTAAGAATACTAAGCGTATGTTAAGTACGTCGCCCCGATTAGATCCCGCTCAATGAGTGGGATTTTTTATTTTGCTTCGTTAAAAAGAAAAAGCTATCCGAAACCGAATAGCTTTCCCTTATCCGCGGTACCCACAAATGTGTTACCGAAATAAATACCTGCAGTGCCTGATACAATGTATCATCACTGAAATTCATCTTTATAATAACATGAATTTCTTTAAAATCAAGCGTTTTACAAGGCAATGTTGGTTATAGCTTTTACGATTTCAGTGTCAATTCTGTCCATTGTTTCTTTAGATAACTGTATTTTTCCAATTGGATCTAATACATTGATTGACTTTTTAATTCTATGTTTACTAATAGTTGTTATGGATAGAATCTTAGCAAATGAATCCTTATTTTTTTCATTATAGTAATCTGTGATATCTTGAAGCATATGAATAACTTTATTAATGATGTCTGCAATTTCATCAGTCGTATAATGAATTGTTCCATCAGTAGCAGCCTTCTTCGGTTTAATTGTCATACAATAATATTCAATCAAAGAATCATGAAATGTGACCGATTGTCCTTCGTGATATTTAAAAGTTCCTTTTTCATCCTTTAATAAATCTTCTATTATTGCAGAAAAAGCTACAAGATCTTGAATACTTTTTAAAACGTCACTAAATATATTTTGAATTAGTTCATTTCCTAAATTGATATTAGATTTATTAGCCTTAGATGTTAATGGGAGCACTGTGATTTCTCCTGCTTTAGGAGAATCTTTTTTATTTAGCACTATAGCAAAATGATTTCCACTTAATTCATTCCCTATGGATGTACCAAAGTTAACCATAACAACTGTTCCACGTTTATATTTAATAAACCTGTTTTTTATATTAGGATTGTTTTCTTTTTTGAAGGCCATAGCCTGGAAGTGTTGCCATTTATCCAAATTATTGAATTTAGGATTTTTACAATCCTTAATGATATTTTTAAAAGTATCGTTACTAGCATCCAAAGATTTACATTTATTACTTATTTCTTGTTCAGTCATCATACCCCTCCTCGTTTTATTTTTCTCTATAATCAAATCCAGATATAATTACTTATTATCCTTCTTAACTCTTTCTATTCCTGAATTGGTAGATCAGGTAAGTTTGCTCTCTCATCTTTTTCAACATTCTCTTTTTCAAAGCCACGATTGAAAAATAAGAATATAGAAATAAACGATAAAACACCTTGCACCGTTGAACAATAAAATCTTTCTGGAACAACTATAATTGCTACAAAATATAAGATGCATGAAATTAAAGTTACGATCCAGTTCTTCGATATAGCACTAACTCCAGTTAAAAAGAAGTTAATTACCATACAAATTGTAAATGGCAATAAATATCTCAATGCCAGCATTGCACCTAACTTTGCAAAATCATTTTTCATGCCAACAATTCCAAATAAACTAATAATTGCGAATATCAAATAAATAGCAGTCAACGCTAACGCAATATACATTAATACTGATCCAATTGTTTCTTTTTTCTTTTGTGCCATAATTTTTAACCCTCTCCCTTAAATTTATAATCAAAATCTAGATATAATTACTTATTATCCTTTTTAACTCTTTCGTATTCCATTTGTGTGACTGTATCCACTGTGTGCTGACCTTTGTCGTCAAGGCTTCGATATATATCTAAGTGTTCACGCTCGTGATCCGTAAGAATGTAAGATTCATTTTCTAAGTCCTCCCATCCCATAAGGTATTGCGGAGTACATTTCAATGCTTTTGCTAAGGGTGGAACGATATCAGTCGGTAATTTCTTTATGCTTTCGGATTCGTATCTCATCACCGTAGTCTTATTAACCCCTAATGCATTTGCAACATCTTCCAATGTCAATTTCAATTGTAGTCTTCTTGATTTAATTCGTTCTTGTATTGTCTCCATATCTACAAACCTTCTCATTTCTAAACATAGTATAAAAAGAAAATTGCAAAAAAGCAACAAAAATCGTTGACATAATGCAACACAGGTATATAATATTAATGAAGTTGCAGAAATGCAACAGAAAGGAAGGAGTATTATGAAGGTGAACGTTAAGTTATTAGAAGAAGAGATGGACAAAAAACATGTGTCAGTATCAGAATTAGCAAGAATGAGCAATGTTGATAAATCTACAATTAGTAGATTATTGAATGAACAAAGAGCATGTTCAATCGCTACGGCTCAAGCAATAGTGCAAGCTTTAGAAATTCCATCAAAAAAAGCTGGTCTTATTTTTTTTAGTACAGAAGTTGCATAAATGCAATGTAAAAACTGTTTAAGAACACTACCAATAACTACCACAGAAAGGATAAATAGTATGGCTACCACAAAAACTAAAACTAAAGAAAAAGAACTAGAATTGTCTCCATTTGCAAATAATGGACATGCCACAGAGTATACAAGAATGATGCATCGTTATGCTGATCTAGATAAAAGAGAGAAGGCAGTGCGTAGAAAGCAATGTTTCGCAAACCGGATGTTGTTTGTGAGTGTTGTATTAGTAATCGGATGTGTGATTGGTACTGCATTTGTTTGTAGAACCATCCAGTCTATTGGAATCTAGAAAGGAGATTGTTATGAGAGGTATTAAAGTTGTATCTCGTCAGGAATATGACGAAGAAATTGAAGGTAAGATCCAAAAGTTAACAAAGTATGCATACATCACGCAAAAAGATTTGTCAGAAATCATTGGCTGTAGCAGTGCGACTGTGAAAACCGAGTTGAACAAGTTAGGTGTTGAATCTAATTGCTTCGGATGGCCAACAATCAAGGTAATTAATGTTCTTGGCTTGCAGCCTTATTTGGACAACCTGATCAAGCTGCGTAAGTCATGCAGAGCATAAAAAAGACCACTTCAAAGGAAAGTGGCCAATCAAAAAATAACAACTAAATTATAAATTATTTTCTCGGGTTCTGCAACCTGGGTATCACCACAAATTGACGTGATCCGCACTCGCTTTCTACATAATGTATTTTTTGCTCTAGCACGTCAAAAAAATTAATGGATTGTTTCTGTAACTTATTCTCCTTTAAAACAATGTTTACGCGGATTGTGGTATCTAGGTTGCAGAGTTCGAGATTTAGTAAGGAGAAAAATAAGATGGAAACATTACACGTTAATAGAAATAAAGATGATTTTATCGAAGAAAGTAAAAAAATTGATGAGATACATGAAGGAATTAAGCAGTTCCAAAAGGAGTGTCGGAAAGCAAAATCAAACAAAGAAAAAGATGAACTCGTGCAAAGGTTCAATGAATTCGTTGGAAGTTTCGGCGCTGCTTTTGAATTGAAAGTGTTTGCTACAGTGGATGGGCCAATTATTGCTAGTGAAGCAAAAGCAGGCGCTACTTTTTTTAAATTTTTCGAGGATATGGATTCAGATGAAATTACCGAATGCTTATCGGAATGTACAAAAGCCTTTGGAAGGGAATTCCAAAAATATCTAAAGGAGTATAAAGAAAAAGACAGTGCGGAAAATAGGCACTGTATCCATTAGATTCACACCTAAGGGGGAGACGGAATGGAAAATCGTGGAGGCTACATTAAGCTGTTTCGGCAGATTGTCGACTGGGAATGGTATGACGACATTCCCACTTGTCGGCTATTTATACACTTGCTATTAAAAGTAAATCATGCCGATCGTAACTGGCAAGGTAAAAAAATAGAAAGGGGTTCGTGCATTACAAGCTTTGCGAGTTTAAGCACTGAAACAAAATTGAGTGTCGAACAAATAAAAAGAGCACTCAAAAATTTAATGAATACAGGCGAGATTAAAAAAATCTCAACAAACCAAAACACGCTCATAATCGTTACAAAATACGATGATTATCAGTGTTTTGCCAATGTCGACAACAAGCAAACAACAAACGAACAACAAGAGGACAACATGCAGAAAACAAACGAGCAACAAACGGACAACAAACGGACAACAACAAACAATAATGTAAAGAATATAAAGAATGATAAGAATAATAATAATTTATATTGTTCTTCTGACGAAGAACTAGAAATGAATCAAATTATTAGAACCATTGTTGAAATCCTGAATATTGAAACGGAGAAAGAATTTTCTCCTGATGCTAAATTAACTAGAAAGTTGATTCAGGATAAATTGAACGCTGGATATAGTTTAGCAGATTTTAAATGTGTCATTGAAAAGAAATGTGATGCATGGAAGTCTGATCCAGTCATGAAATCTTATTTGAAGCCAAGCATTTTGCTTGGAAATAAGTTTGATGAATATCTGAATGAGTGAGGTGTCGTGAATGAATATTGTTAAAGCAATCAAATTAGCTAAAAAGAGGAAAATGGGATTTGTAAGAAAAAATAGTCGTGATCACAAAAAAGGCGCTTATTTATATCCAACAAACGTAACCATTTACAAAATCGCAGTTTATCTTCCAGAACGGAATGAATATTTAAGATTTTGGAATCCAATGACAGACGATCTCATGGCTAAGGATTGGATTCTGGTTAAACCTAAAAAGGTATTTAGTAAAGCATATAGTTCTGATGAGTTAAAAGAAATGGGACTATGTGAAATCGTATCAGGAAAGGAAAAATGAAATGAAATTCAATATAGAAACAAAGACATTGCTAAATGCAGTGAACAATGTGTCAAAGGTAATCGATAAAGTGTCTCCATTGCCTGCATTAGCAAACCTAAAGATTTGTGTAGAAGAAAAGTCAATTGTGGTTACTGGATCCAATGGAACTGCTTCAATGCAGCAGACATTGGAAATGGAAACTGGTATTGAAGAATGTGGCCAATGTTTGGTGGATGCTAAATATTTTAGCGAGATTATTCGAAAAGTATCTGGGCAAACAGTAGAAGTGGATTGTACGGATAATTTAATGCATATCAAGTGTGGTAAAGCCAAATTTAAGCTTACTTGCACAGACGTATCTGAGTATCCAGGGATTGATTTAGAGACACCTGAAAATAGACTGAACTGTCCAATGGAAACGCTGCGTATTGCTTTTGAAAAAGCTCTTGTATGTGTTGCAAGTAACGGAAAAGAAGCTCAGCGACGTCCTGTATTAACAGGAGTAAATTTAAGTGTGGACGATGGCCAGGTTACAATCGTTGGTTCTGATTCGTATCGAATGAATCGATATGCATTTATTGATATGGATTGCAAGGATACCAGTATTACAATCCCTAGACAGGCTTGTGTGGAATTTTTGAAAACATTCAATGATGAGGTTTCTGTTTTCTATGACGAGAAAAAAATTCAATTTAAAACAAACGATATGATGTACCAGTCACAACTTTTAAATGGAACATACCCGGATGTTTCTAGAATCATTCCAAAATCTTGTTTGTATCACGTTGAAATGGATAAGAATGAATTGTTAGAAGCAATCAAACGTTGTGACTTTGTGAAATCTGATGGGAAACAAATTGTACATTTGTCGTTTGGTACAGAAGAATCTCATGTTGATTCAAAGTCTGAGATGATTGGAGAAACGTATGAAGAACTTGAAACAGTTGAATTGATGTCGGATCCAATCGAATTCAACTTGAATGGAAAGTATTTAAGAGATGCACTTGATGTCATTAATTCTGAAAAAGTACAGATTACGACTCCAGGAATCGGAAAGCCACTGATTGTTCGTGGTTCGTGTGACGTTTTAAAGTTGATGAGTGTGCTTGTGCCTGTAAAGACATACTAGGAGGTCTGTATGTCTAAGTTTGAAGAGGAATATAAGGCAATCAAGCAGAATCAAGGATTGAAAATAATCTGTGAATATTTGATGTCACGTAATGACATGGTTTCGAAGTTGGATAATCCTAAGAAGTCTGTCGACGGAATGTGGAATTACATTGTTTCTGAAGCTAAAAAGAAGGCAGTGAAAAACTGTGCAATTATCAGTGATGAAGAAGTGTTCGGCTTGGCCGTTCATTACTACGATGAAGAAGATGTTGGCGGTGATGAAGAAAAGCCTTCACGTTTAAATCTTGAATCTGCAAAGGCAATCGTTAAAAAGAGTGTTGATAAAAAGAAAAAGCCTAAGAAAGAAGAATCAGAATGGAAGCAGGAAAGTCTGTTTTAGAGAGATTGCAGACAAGGAAGCTCACATGGCCAAAAGGCATTGAAGAGTTTATTTTTTCAAAAATGGATTTATGGCTCGCAAAAGAGGCTTATAACCGAACTTATTTTGTCGAAACACTAGAAATGTATTACGGAAAGCTATTAAAGCGAATATTTGGATTTCAATTGTTCAAGAATCCGAATCATACAGTAGAACTGAAAATCCAGGAAGTAGCTCGATACATAGAAGGTGAAAAAAAGTTTCTGGTTGGCAATCTGTATTGCGGAATGTTTGGTAAAAGAGTTGATTTCGATTATCCTTTAAAGTTTTGGATCAGTGACAGCAAATTGAATTTTTATCCGTTGAGGATGTACTCAATTGAAGACTGGATCAAGTTATTGAACATTCCGTATTGCCAGTATCAGTCTGAATTGAATCAATCAGGATTAGATTTTTTTGATTATGCATGCGCATATCGAAAAGAACCTAAAATCGAATATTTAGTGAAGGCAGATTTGAGTCAGTTCATTTCAAGTCTTCGGGTTCTTGATCTAAGCCAAAAGAGCCTGGATAAGATATTCAAGGTTGATCGTAAGTTCGTTCCGCTTCTTCCAAAGATGGATTACACACATTTGATGTTATGCAGGAAATATTCATGGGCAAACGAAAAAGAGTTGTTGAAAATCAGAAAGTTGAATTTCAAGCATATACGTAAGTATATGTGTCCACGAGTATTGGAGTACGCATCGAAGATAGATGATTGGAACATAAATATTTATGAAGATTATTTGAAGTTTGCGGAAACGATTGGAGCGGACATGAAGTCTTATAGAGTTCTAACACCATCGAATTTAGTAGAAGCACATAGTGCAGCATATAAGGCTATGCGTGCTACAGAAGGTGCCAGGTTTGAACAAGGGATTCTTGAGAACTATGAAAAGCATGTTGAGTTGAGTTATTCAAATGGAAAGTATTTGATTCGTCCTGTCAAAACGAATGCTGAATTGAAGAAGGAATCTGAAGTATTGAACCATTGTGTTAGAACCTATGCAGACGATGTGTCCAAAGGACATACGGAAATCATGTTTGTTCGTTTAAGTGATAAACCGGATGTTCCTTTGTATACGTTGGAACTCAAACATAAGGTTATTCGACAATTTAGAGCAAATCATAATGCGGTTCCTCCAGACGATGCATTTAGCTTTGTCAGGGAATGGGCGGATAAATTTAAGATAAATAAGGAGTTGATATCGTGATTTTAAGAGATTTAAAGAATACAACATTTAGACCTGTGGAAATCAGTGTTGTGAAAGATTATCAGGAAATTATGTTTTCAGTGAATGGAATTCATAGATTTCCATGTTTAAGCAAAGCCAAGAATTACTTTGGCAAAAGACAAATTGTTGAGATTGTAGACGATGAGTCTTCAAGAACTACCAGGATATTTCTTCAAGGCTAAGCCATGAATAAAGAGTTTCTAGTTAGCAAAGTTGATGAGTTCATCGCATTCGAAACGGAAAATGAAAAGTCAAAAAATTCTTTGGTTCATTATCGACAGGTAGTTGAACTGTTTGTAAATTCTTTTGAGGTCGATGATATCTGCAAGCTTGATATTATCGACTTTAAAAAGAATCTAGAAGAAGAGTATGCTCCGGCCACAGTAAAGAACTATATCACTATCGCAAATAGGTTCATAAAATATTGTGAATTAGTCGAAAAGAATTTGGATCCAGACGAATTGTTGCGTACTCATCATTCTAAAATGACGTTAAAAAATATCAAGATTCAACAAGCTGCATCATTGGATGATGTGATTGAACCATCTGATTTTAAGCGAATGTGCAGAATGGCCAAACAATGTAATCGAATGGATATTTATCTGATCATGAAGATATTCGCTTACACGGGTATACGTGTGAGTGAGTTAAGTTATTTCACGGTTGAAAATGTAAAGGCAAATTACATTACAGTCAAAAACAAAGGCAAGATTCGTGATGTGATTCTGAGAAATGATTTAAAACGCGAGATATTAAAGTATTGCAGAGTGGAAAAGATAAAGTCAGGAAAAATCTTTTTTTTAACCTATAAGCAGATTTACTACCAGTTGAAGAAGATTGCAGGAAAGTGTAGAGGTATAAGCCTAGACAAGATCCATCCTCATGCGTTCAGACATATGTTTGCGATTAATTATTTGGATGCCGGTGGACAGGTAACGGATCTCATGGATATTCTTGGCCATAATTCCATACAGACAACATCTTTGTATACTAGAACGACAAACAAAGCTAAGAAGAACATGTTGGAAAGCATGAAATATAAATAGGAGGACAAAGTAATGTCTAAAAATTATAGTAATGAAGACAAATATTGGGAATATGACGAAATAGAAAAGGTTTATAATCTTCATTTTATAAGATTTTATGAAGATGAGATTATCGCAGTTATACTTACAGATATAGACGATAGTTCATTATGGGTTTCCTATAGACTTGAAGATGTATATGGAAGTTTTGTTGATTCTTTGGATGCTGAAACGATTGAAGAGGCTAAAGTTGAAGTGGAAGAAAAAATTATTGATATTGTACAAGATCAAGTCGAATATTTGCAAAGTTGGATTCATAAGTTTAAATCTACTGACGAGAATGAGAATCATGAATAAATATCAATATGCATTGCATAATTTGAATTCGTTTTATTTGTTTGATTTTATTCATCCAGGGGATGAGCACAAACAAAGAGAAGCATTAATCGCGAATGATAATTACAAAAAGCAATTGGATACATCGAAAGAACTCGTAGATAGATTCACAGAGGAAGAAAAGCTATCTGAAATCAAAGCTCCTGCAATTAGATTTGTTCCGTTAAAAAAAGGAATGACAGAAGATGAATTGAATGACTACATAGAAAAAAGTGAGGATTCAAGCTTCCTTGTTTATCTAAGATATAGATATAACACTGATGTGTTTAAACAAGAATGGCAATATTCCGTAGAAGCTGCATCGTGGGGATGCGAATGTGATGGAAGAGTTTGTTGGCTAGATGATTGGTGGGAAGGCCAACAAGATGTTGAATATTTAGCAATAAGTAAATTAGGAGATAGAAAATGAGTAAAAGGTACAAATACAAGGATTTAATTTATTGTGAAGATGATTTGTCAGAAGAAATAGATAATTACGGTGGTGGTTTATTTGATTTGTATTGGGAATTAAAACGAGATAAAAAAGCTACTGGAATTACGTATTATTACGTTAGGTCTATGGATGGCGATTGTGAATATTACGAGGATTATGCAGATTTAATAAAAGAAGAATATGAAAATTTAGAGGTTGAGGTGTTAAAAAAGGATGAATTTTAAATGTATACAAAAGTAAAACTATTAAGCTTAACTGATGGATATGAGCATAAATTGGTAAGTAGCACAGGAAAGCTCAAAAAAGAATACATTGGCCAGATTGGTAAAGTAATCCATACGTGCGTTATAAGTAAAGGCAACTATGTAAAACCTACACTTTATGATGTCCAGTTCGATGATGGAGCTATATTTTGTTTAGATGAGGATCAAATAAAATTTGTGGCGCTTGGCGCTTTGGAATATAAATCATCAAACGCGTCTGAAAAAATTAAGTGTGAAGCAATGCAATTTATCGACAATGCAGATGCAGTGTTTTCTGCACTAGGTTCATTAATAAAAAAGCGGAATGTTTCACGGACAAAATTAGCATTAAAAAACACAAAAAGTTTTTAATTCAAAAAAACGTGCAGAGAGCCTTTATTCTAGGGCTCTCAGTGCAGAATTGATTTTGGAAAATAATTTAAGGTTATTTGACAAAGAAAAAAGGAGGAGAAAGAGTGATAAACAGAGTTATTTTAGTAGGAAGATTGACCAAGAATCCTGAGATTAGAAAGACACCAAACGGTGCAAGCATTTGTAAGTTTACTTTGGCCGTTAGTAGAAAAGTGAAAGCACAAGGACAACCGGATGCAGATTTCATTAGTTGTGTTGCCTGGAACAAAACAGCAGATTTAATGTACCAGTATTTGAAGAAAGGTTCTTTGATTGGAATCGACGGAAGATTGCAGACAGGAAAATTCACGAATAACAATGGTGAAACAATCTACACGTGCGATGTGATGGTTGAAAGTTTGCAGTTCTTAGATAAGAAAGAAGAAACACAAAATAATGATGTGAACCAGGAAAGAGAAATGTCATACAGCGAAGGAGGTTATCCACAATGGTAAAAGAAAAAGACGCAGTCAATCATCCAGAACATTATGAGAGTGGATCATATGAATGCATTGATGAAATGATTGCAGTATTTGGAATGTCAGTAGTCGCAAATTTTTGTTTGTGCAATGTTTGGAAATACAGATATAGAGCATTGAATAAAAATGGGAAAGAGGACATGGAAAAATCTGATTGGTATATGTGTAAATTCATGGAGTTAAAAAAAGCGATGAGTGCAGCATATGAAGATTAATTGGAGATTAGTATTTATTATTCTGTTTGGGGTTTTATACATATGGATGTTTACGGCCATTGTAGGCGGAGCTGTATGGATTATCTCAAGTATTGTTAAATTTGTTTGTTTATTATTTTCGTTGTATTAAGGGGAAAAGAATGGAAAAAGTTGTATTGCATAATCAAACTGCAGAGAATGCATTTGATTGTTTAACTGAATTAATTAAGATCATGACATATGATGTTGAAAATGGTGGAATGCGTGAAGCAGGATTAAAACAGCTTGAATATATCAGACAAGAATATTCGAAATTGGAAAGAGAAAACTGTGGTTTAAATCAAACAGTCTTCAATTTGAGAAAGCGTGTAGAAAGTAAATATTCGTCTGGAACACAATGGACACGTTGCTCGGGTATTGAAAAGGTTTCGCATGATTGAGGTTTCAAAAACAGTTGCACAATTTATTGGTGATTTTAAATCATTGGACTATTGTTGTCATAGAATTATTGAATTGAATGAAGAGTTGGAAGAGTTGAATCATAAAATGTTAGGTTTATCACATTCAGTTGAAGAACTGTCTAAAGAACAAATGAAATCCAGTTTGCCAATGCCGACATATCAAAGAACATTTACTTCTAAGCTTGCATTGTTAGAAACGATTGAAGAGCGTGAGCGTGAAATTGCTTATTATCAAAAGAGAATCAACGAATGCAAAGCGTTTGAACTACTTGGCTACACAGATATGAATATCATGTATGATTTATATTTTTTCCGTATGTCACAATATGATGTAGCAGACAAATATGGATTCAGTCGCAGCGGTTTGATGAAGCACATTCGCGCAGTTATCAAGAGCATTATTTAAAAGAGTCTACATTGTCTACCGTTTTTCCGTGATATATTAGTACCGTAAAAAATTCGACAAGCCAAGTGTTGGATTTTTCACACACGAAAGCACGCACATGTGCTTTTTTATTTGGTGAAGACAGTTTCCTTGCTAGACTGTCTTCACGAGGTAAAAAGCATGGATTACAAGACTAAGAGATGGAAAAAGAAAAGAGAATCAATTCTTAGAAAAGATGGATATCTTTGTCAGATCTCAAAGCGATATGGCAGAAGGGTAGAAGCAGAAGTTGTGCATCATATCTATCCAGCAGATGAATATCCGGAATATCGGTTCTGCGACTGGAATCTAATTAGTGTAAGCGTAGGCGAGCACAATAAGTTGGAGAACAGAAGTACTGGTGCATTGACTGAGCTTGGTGAAGAATTGAAAAGACATACGATTCCAGGAGTTGATTGGAGAAAGAAGAAAAAAGATTATGCAATCTAACGATGAACTATGTAGGCTGATACGAATCTATTTGCTCTATTTGATTGGAGCTTATGATAAACGTGATGTGGCCAAAGAGTTGGGTGTGGATTTGGATGAGATAGCCTCAAAAAGATTGCTCTGAAAGAGATCCCCCCACCTAAATTTTTTTGACATGAAAATTGGTTCCCTGGGGGAGTATCCATCTTTCCAACTCTGAGCGATTTTTGAAAAAAGGGGGTGATGGCCAAAATGAACAGAGCAACTGTCAGCAGAAAAACGAATCGAATTTTTAAAGAAACAGTTTTATATATGCAAGAAATCGGAACTTACAAGAAAGAATTCGATGTTACAATTCGTAGATATGCAGAGATGCGATTTCAGTACGATTTGTTGTATCAAAAGTGGTTCGAAGAGGGGTGCAAAGTGACAGAGACTTTTAAAAATAAATCCGGAAATGAGAATATTCGTAAGACTGCAGAATATTTGGCCGTCGAAGCTCTTCAAAAGAATCTTCTTACAATCGAAACAACTTTAGGATTGACTCCAAAAGGATTAAAAGCAATTAAATCAAATGGGCTTGAATCCGCAAAACAAAGTAGATTGGCGCAGGTGTTAAGTAGTGTATAATGGAAAGTATTTTTCAGAAGTACAGAAATATTGTGAAGATTGTAAGAGCGGAAAAATCAAAGCCAATATTTATCGTATAAAAGCAATTGATAGATTTTACAGAGATTTGGAAGATGAAAGATATGAATTCAATCCAAAGGATGCGGACTTCATTATTTCGATCATTCAAAAAACAATTTGCCACATGCAAGGCGAAACACAAGACGGAGAACCTTTACGAGGTACTCCTTTTATTTTGATGCCTTTTCATAAATTTATCATTTACAACCTGTTTGGAATCTACCGAAAAGGAACAAAGATAAAGAAATATCATGAGGCTTTAATATTTATTCCTAGAAAAAATGTTAAAACATCATTTTCTGCAGCATTAGCGTATGCGGTTGGATTGCTTTATCGAAAATCCGGATCCAAGATTTATGTTGTGGCCGCAGCCTTAAAACAAACATTGGAAACATTCAATTTTCTGAAATACAACGTAAGAAACATGGGTGAATCTGATGAGGATGGTGGATTGTTTCATATTATCGACAACAACAACGAACATTCTATAAAAGCAGAAATGTCTGACGGAATGTTCGAATTAAATGCGTTGGCCACAAATCCAGATGCGCAAGATTCATTTAACTGTAATTTTGCGATTGCGGATGAGGTTCACGCTTTTAAAAAGCCGAAACAATACAATTTGTTTAAAGAAGCTATGAAGGCTTACGCAAATAAATTGATAATTGGTATTTCAACCGCTGGAGATGATCCAAACAGTTTTTTAGCGCAAAGAGTTCGATATTGTAAAAAGATTCTAGATGGCGAAGTAGACGATGAGCAATACTTCGTTTTTATTTGCGAAGCCGATCTTACTGAAAATGAAGAAGGCGCAAAGTTTTTGGATTACATGAATCCAGATGTTCAGGCAATGGCCAATCCTGGTATTGGTCAATCGGTTCGTGCCGAAGATTTAATGAACGATGCGATCCAGGCGCAGAACGACCCTCAACAAAGAAAAGATTTCTTCGCAAAATCGTTGAATGTTTTTACAAATCAAATAGATACATATTTTGATATGAATGTCGTGAAGACATCCGATGCCAAGTATAATTGGACGATTGATGAGTTGGCCAAACTTCCTATCAAGTGGTATGGCGGTGCGGATTTATCCAAACTGCACGATTTAACCGGTGTTTGTATTTATGGCCGATATAAAGGAGTGGATATCTGCATCAGTCATGCGTTTATTCCACGAAGTACGGCATATCAGAAATCGGATGAAGATAATATTCCGGTATTCTGGTGGGAAGAAGAAGGATGGCTAACATGTTGTAACTCGAACGTTATTGAATATGAAGATGTAATTCAATGGTTCATAAAAGTTCGAGACAGAGGTTTTAGAATTCGATGGATTGGATACGACAGAAGGTATTCGCGTGAATTCATTTTAAAAATGAAAAAAGCCGGTTTTAAAATTCGCGATCAGAAACAGCTTTATGTTGAGAAAGCGGAAGCTTTTCGTGAAATCGAGAAGAAGTTCAACCTTCAAGAATTTTATTACGTGCATAATCTTGCGTATGAGTATTGTGTTGGAAATGTCAAAGCTACAGAAGATAGCGATGATTTTGTTCGATTCCAAAAAGTAATGCCAAACCAACGTATAGATTTATTTGATTGTTCAGTTATTGCTTGTAAACAATTATTGATTGCAGAAGAAAAGAATTCGTCTGCTTCGATGTTTTTAGATTAGGAGGCTTATTTTGTCAAGGAGAAACAAAAAGAAGAATATTAGACCAGATCCACAGAAAAGGTCGAATTATGCAGCTGTAATGCCAGTAAATTGGGAATCTTTATTGTCAGCAGGTTATACACCGTTATCACAGAATCCTGAAATTATTAGCGCAGTTAATAAGATTGCCAATCTAATTGGAAGTATGACAATCCATTTAATGGAGAATTCTAAGAATGGTGATCAAAGGATTAGTAATGCGTTATCCAACTTAGTAGATATTCATCCAAACAAATACATGACAAGAATGACATGGATGTCTTCTATCGTTCGTTCTTTATTATTGGAAGGCGACGGAAACTGTGTTCTGTATCCAAGAACAGTTTCCGGGTTGATTGAAGGTATTTATCCATTGAATCCTGGAAGTGTTTCATTCGTTCCAAATGGCGATTTTGGATATTCCATTCTTTATAACGGAAAGGAATATTTTCCGGAAGATTTAATTCATATCGTAATTAATCCGGATCCAAACTATCCGTGGAAAGGTGTGGGATACCGTAAATCTTTGCGAAGTGTGGCCGAAACTTTGGATCAAGCGAACGTCACTAAGAAAGGCTTCATGGAATCGAAATGGCAGCCATCATTGATTGTTAAAGTTGATGGAATGGTTGATGAGTTTTCTAATTCAGACGGAAGACAAAAACTGTTGGATAAATATATTAAATCGAATCAGGCAGGAGAACCTTGGCTAATTCCTGCAGATGGTTTTGATGTGGTTACAGTAAAGCCGTTATCACTGAATGATTTGGCCATCAAAGATTCGGTAGAAATGGACAAAAAGACAGTAGCTTCCATTTTAGATGTTCCAGCATTCGTACTAGGTGCCGGAGAATTTAACAAAGAGGAATGGAACAACTGGATCAATACAAGAATTAAAGGAATTTGTGAGTGCATCCAACAGGCACTTACACGAAGTTTACTTATCAAACCTGAATGGTATTTTAGGTTCAATTATAGGTCGCTTTATGCCTATGACATACAGACACTCTCGACGGTGGGATGCGATTTGTATACACGAGGAATCGTGACAGGTAATGAAGTCAGAGATTCACTAGGATATTCTCCGATGGATGGATTAGATGAATTGATCATACTTGAAAACTATATTCCACAAGGAATGATAGGAGACCAGAAAAAATTGGAAAAAGGTGGTGAGAATAATGGATAAAAAATATCAGATGAGAAGTTCTTTATCTAAATTCAAAACTAGAGATGCAGATGGGAAAAAGTATATCAGTGGATACTTTGCGGTATTCAATTCCAATTATCAGCTATGGGATGGAGCTACTGAAAGTGTAGATCCACATGCTTTTGATGGAACACTGGATAGTGATATCCGTTGTTTGATTGACCATGATACACGTTTGGTTTTAGGACGCACCAAATCAGGAACATTAACTTTAAGAGTTGATGACAAAGGTCTATGGGGTGAAGTTGAAATCAATGAATCAGACCAGGATGCGATGAATCTATATGCTCGTGTGCAACGTGGCGATGTGGATCAATGTAGTTTTGGTTTTGAGATTACTTCAGAAGAATATTCGGAAAATGGAAACGAAGTTCATTGGACGATTAAATCCGTGAATCTGTATGAAGTATCTGTAGTTACTTTTCCTGCATACGAAGACACACAGGTATCTGCGCGAAAAAAGGAATTTAGCACAATTCGTTCTAGAAAATTAGAACAAAGAAAAAAAGAAATGCTGAAAAAATTGAAGGGAGAACAAGCATGTTAAAAGTTTTAATGTTGCGTAAAAAATTAGATACGCAGAAAAAGAATCTTGAGAAATTAAGAAAAAAAGAATCTGACTTTGAAAAACGTACAAAAGAACTAGAAGTTGCGATTTCTGAATTGCGTGATGATTCAACAGAAGAAGAACAACAAGCTGTTGAAGAAGAAGTAGCAAAATTAGAAGAAGAAAAACAAGAGTACGAAGATGAAAAGAAAGAGTTGGAAGAGACAATTGCCGAAATCGAAAAAGAGATTGAAGAAGCAGAGTCTCAGCAGCCAACAGATGACCCTAAGCAAGAAGAAAATAGAGGAGGACAACAGAAAATGACTGTAAGAAAAAAATTCTTCAATATGCCAATCGAAGAACGTGATCGTTTCTTCAAAGATGAGAATGTAGAAAAATTCTTATCCAACGTAAGAACATGTATTAAAGAGCATCGTGCAATTGAAAATGTTGGACTAACAATTCCACAAGTTATGTTACCTTTGATTCGTCAAACAGTAGAAGAGAATTCTAAATTGATTTCAAAAGTTAATTTACAGAGTGTAAGTGGAACATCTCGTCAAAATATCATGGGAGACATCCCAGAAGGTATTTGGACTGAAATGTGCGGATCATTGAATGAAATGGATTTAAAATTCAACAACATTGAGATGGACGGATACGCAGTAGCCGGATTCTTCGCAGTATGCAATGCAGTATTGGAAGACAGCGATGAAGATTTAGCTACAGAAATCATTAACGCGATTGGTAAAGCAATCGGTAAAGCATTGGATAAAGGTGTCTTATTTGGACACGGAGTTAAAATGCCATTAGGTATTGTTACTCGATTAGCGCAAGAAGTACGTCCAAACGATTATCCTTCAACAGCTAGAGCATGGAAAGATTTACACACAACAAATATTTTAAAGGGCAGTGCTAACCTTACCGGAAAAGAATTGTTTAAAGATATTATCAAAAAATCAACATGTGTAATCAATGATTATTCTTCTGCAGGATTAACATGGGTAATGAACGAAAAGACTCATAAATTATTGATGGCAGAATCATTGGATGCAGACATGAATGGGGCAATTGTTGCGGGAATGCAGAATACAATGCCTATCGTTGGTGGTGAAATTGTTGAGCTTAACTTTATTGCAGACAACAATATTATCTTCGGACACTTTGATTTATACACTTTAGGTGAACGTGCAGGAGCTAAGATTGATCAGTCAGAACACGTTAAGTTCTTAGACAATCAGACAGTGTTCCGTGGTGTAGCTCGTTACGACGGAAAACCTGCAATCGATGAAGGATTCGGTGTGATGACAATCGATGGTAAAGCACCAGTAACATCAGCAGCATTCCGTGCAGATGATGCGAATGATGCAACTTTAACATCATTGACTCTTGGTTCAGAAACATTAGCATTCAATGCAAACACTTACGAATATGAAGTAAGCGCAACTGCAGCAAATGCCGTTGTTAATGCAGTTCCAACTCAGGATGGAGCATCAGTGACTATTATGTACGGTGGAAAGAAATACAATAATGGCCAGGAATTAACGTTAGAAGGTTCTAAGAACTTAGTTGTTACTGTTAAGAATGGTATGTCAAAGCTTGTATATACTGTAAAAGTCACAAAAGGGTAATAAACAATGGATTTTGGAGAAGATACTGAACTAACTGTCCTAAAGCAGAATCTCCAAATGCCTCAAACAAATGCCAACGATGAATATTTAAAAGTGTTGTTGAAGCAAGCTGCTTCCCTTATGACAAGAGAAGGAATCGTCGATGATGATTCCTTTGATTATTATATGGCGAAGATTGACTACGCAGCATTCTTATTCAGAAAAAGAGCTAGTATAGCTATGCCTAGATCTCTTAGATATGAATTGAACAATATCCTGTGGTCACAAAAAGGAAGATAATGACATTTGATGATGGAATTCTGAAGATTTATGAGCGTGTACTAGTGCAGGATAAAGGTTTTATGCCTGTATCTAAATTGCGCTTTAAATCTTCTTATTATTTTTCTTATGAAGTAATTGGTGTTACAAAGTTTTATGAAGCTAAAAAGGCACAGGATAAACTGGATGAATCTGTATCTATTTACAGAGATCGTTCAATTACATATAACGATGTTGTTGTTTTGGAAGATGGTACACAGTATCAGATTTCACAGATTCAACATACATTTGATGATAATGGTATACAAATTACTAAGCTTACATTGATGCATTTAAATGAAAAGTTTGAATTCGAAGCTTAAAGAGTTTGCAGAATTACTGCGGTATACAAGCACTAATGAAATTTACCATTATGATGCAACAGGAGATAAAGGCGATAGATATATAGTTTGGCAAGAAGAAGGAGAATCTGATTCTTTATTTTTGGACAATCAGCATGATGAAATCATGTTAAAAGGTTCGTTGGATATTTATACAAAAGTCGAGTTCGATGATTTAGTGGATGACGTTATTGATTTGTTTAACGCCAACGGAGTTCCATTCAATATAATTAATATTGAATATGAAACAAATTCGAGTTACATTCATTATTCATTCGATTGGGAGTATTGATGGCCAAAATTGAATTTAATGATTTCGATGAATATCTTGATAAACTGCAGAAGCTTGAAAAAGATGATGTAGTTCCAATTATGAAGATGTCATTGTATGAAGGTGCTGGAGTGGTTGTAGATGGTATTCGCAGTGAAATACAATCATTACATACATCCAACCATGCAAGTCAAGGCCCTATGGACTACGAGAAAAAAGCTCTTGAGAAAGGTCTTGGAATATCAGACATGGAGAGCAAGGGCGATGATATCAACGTCAAAGTTGGTTTTGCCGGATATTCAAGTCATAAAACTAAAAAGTATTCAAAGGGAGTTCCGGTCCCATTGATTGCTAGATCAATCTTGAGAGGAACGTCTTTTCGCCCTAAAAATGATTTTGTAGGTCGTGCAGTTCGAAAATATAGAAAAAAGAGTATTGAAACAATGGACAGTAAAATGAATGAATTATTCAAAAAGGAGATGAACAAATAATGGCAAAAAAAGGTTTATCAAAATTAATTATTGCGAAATATAGTCATTCAGACGGTACTACTACTTATTCAGAAGGTAACATCCCTGAAAAGATGAGTGAGTATAGTCTTGATATTACGACTACTGACAATAATAATTTATATTTAGACAATGAAATTGCAGAATCGGAAGGTGGAGAGTTCAAAGAAGGAACTTTGACCATTACCACTGGTGAATTGATGCCTGCTACGTCTAAACTTTTATTGAGTATTAAAGAAAATAAAATTACAGTTGGTGGGGAATCCGTGGCTGAATATGTATTTGATGATAATACGAAGTCAATTGAAGTTGGATGTGGGCTTATTGAACTGCATCAAAATAACAATGAAGAATTCTATCGTGCAATTTGGTTTAATCGTGTTAAATTTAATATTCCAGGTGGTTCTGCGAAGACTAAAGAAGATACAGTCGATTGGCAGTTGCCTGAAATCACAGGATCCGTAATGCGTGATGCAGCAGGTGATCATGCATGGCAATGCTACGCAGATTTGCCTGATGAAGCAAAAGCGGTTGCGTACTTGAAGCAAAAGGCAAATATTGTTGCATAAGGTGACTTATGGACATGAATATTCAATTTATAGACATTGGAGAATATAGATATCCAATGTCTTTTTCTTTAGCTTGTGTTTCTCAAATGGGAAACTTTGCGCAAGCCGCTAAAAAGATTGAAGAAGGTCAAGACGTGGCCGAAGCTGCAAACATGATGATCAGTATGCTTTATCTAATGATTGATTCAGGATGTGCGTTTATGAATATCATGCGACAAAAGTATGATAGAGCACCAATTGGCGAAGATGGATTATTGGAGCCAATTCCAAAAGATACAATTGGGTACTTGATTCCTTCTGATCCAGAAGAATTGAAGGCAATTGTTGCAAAAATCAAGAAATGTATTTCCAAATCAAAAGAAAGAAAAATCCAGGCTAAGCCTTTAAAATCTTCAAAAAAAAAGAAGAAAAAAAGCTTCAAGGTGATTCAAGCAAATACTTAATGGTAAAAGCCTATAAGATTGGTATTCCATCCAACGAGTTTCTAGTGATGCCGTTAGGCTATTTAGCGGATCTAACGGATGCTTCGGTCATTCTAGATGGATATGCCGACGAATATATAGAGCCAGAATATATTAACGTGGATTTGAGGTGATGATATGGCTGGATATGATATTGGACCAAAGATTTCGATTAAAGGTGAATCCGAATTTAATCAATCCATTTCTAAAATCAATCAGAACTTAAAAGAGTATGGGTCTGAATTAAAAGCTGTATCAAGTGAATTTGATGCTCAAGCGGATAGTATGGAGTCATTGACTGCAAAGAATAAAGTTTTGAAGAAACAATATGATGAGCAGTCAGATAAAATGAAACTCTTATCGGATCAGATAAAAAAACAAACGGATTATCTTGAGGCACAAGCCAAAGAAATCCAACAATTGACGAATGAATATGGTGAGAATTCAAGCCAGGTTCAGAAAGCGGAAAAGGCTTACGCGAATACGGAATCAACGATTTCTAAATTGAAGACTGCATTTAATGAGACAACTGCTTATGCCAATAAATTATCGTTTGAAATTTCAGACAACGATTCTAAATTGGATGATTTGGCAAAAAGTGCAAGTGATGCATCGACTCAAGTTGAAAAAGTAGGAGATAGTTCAGAACAAACTGGTGAAAAGTTAAAAAAGACTGAGACAGATGTTCAACAACTTAAAGATAGCTTTAACATGCAAGAGGCTGCTCAGCAAGTATCTGATTTTGCATCTGGAATGGTTGAAAATATCAAAGGAGCAGTAGAAGAATCTAAAGAGTATTTAAAAATCATGGGTTCTTTAGAAGTTTCTTCTTCTCATTTAAATTACACAACGGATGAGACGAAACAAACGTATAAGCAGCTTATTGGAGTGTTAGGGGATACGCAATCTGCTGCTACAACTACTGCAAACTTACAGGCAATTGGCTTGGAGCAAAGTCAGTTAACGCAAATCACTAAGGGTGCAATTGGTGCCTGGGCACGGTATGGAGATTCGATTCCGATTGATGGTTTGGCTGAGTCAATCAACGAGACAATCAAGACAGGTACAGTTACCGGTAATTTTGCGGATATGTTGAATTGGGCTGGAACATCCGAAGATGAATTCAATGAAAAATTAGAACAATGTTCAGATAATTCAGAACGTGCACAGTTAGTGTTGGATGAAATGGCCAATCAAGGTTTAATGAAATCAGCAGATGCATGGAATGAAAATAACAAGGCGTTAGTTGAATCAAACAAGGCTCAAGATGATTACAATGAGGCAATGGCCGATTTTTCTAAAGCGGTAATGCCAGTATTTACTGAATTCACGAAAGCATTAACTACAATTATTCAAATATTTAGTGAACTTCCTGAACCAGCTCAACAAATGATTGCGGTCCTTATTGGGATTATTGCGGTTTTGACTACGATTGCTCCTTTGATACTGGCGGTTGGCGCAGCATGTGGATGGTCGGCAGGTGGAGTTGGAGCTTTGGTTACCGCTGCAGCTCCGGTGATTGCGATAATCGTAGCGATCATTGCAGCTATCATGGCAATTATATATGTCATTCAGAACTGGGATGAGGTCCTTAACTTCTTGACAGAAACATGGGAGTCCGTTTGCAATAAGGTTTCTGAGTTATGGGAAGGCTTTAAAAAATCGTGGACGGATGGCTTCAATAATGTGAAGCAGAAAATCAATGATTTCTTTCAAAATCTTTGTGAGAACTTTGCGAATGGTTTAAATAACTTCCAAAATTGGATCAGCAATATGTTGTCTGCAATTGTCAATTGGGCAAAAGATTTTGCTTCAAAAGGCAAGAATGCAGCAATTAATTTGGTTAGAAATATTGCGAATGAAATAAAATCGCTACCCGGTCAATTTCTACAATGGGGAATTGACATGATGTCAAACTTTGCGAGTGGTATCTGGAAAGGATTTACTGGATGGGTAAAAGGAAAGATTAGTGGAGTCACAAACTTTATTAAGAAAAATCTACATTTCTCTGTTCCAGATGAAGGTCCTTTGGCCGATGCGGATGAGTGGATGCCTGACTTCATGGATTTATTAGCTACAGGAATTGACAGAAACAAAAGTAGAGTAGAAAGCCAAATCAAAGATTTACAGGATATCATGGATATTGGAATGGATCCTTCGTTTACTGATAATACGAATTATCGGTATGATCCAACATTTGTTGTGTATAACACTACAACATTGGATGGTCGTAATATTGCTTCATCTATGGAAAGAGTTATTGGATCTAGAAGTGTATCTAATGCTTATATGAGAGGTGAGGCATAGAATGAGTTCATTTGATATTTATTTAGATAATGTATCTTGCGTTCGGGAAAAACTATATCCGGTCAGACGACCTGATATAGTAACTCCTAAGCGCAACTACAAAGAATATGATATTCCTGGAAGAGATGGTAAGTTTTTCGAAGATTTAGGCACTTATGATGATATTACATTTAATATCAATTTTAATTTCAAAGAAAAAAGAGAATACTTGAATAAAACTTTTAGAGATTATAAAAGAATGATTCGTAAATCTAAGACTCTTATGATGATGGATGATTCAGAAATTTTTTATAAAATTAAAAAAGTTGAATTTGGTGATATCTCAAGAGAAAGCACAAAAGAAATTAATGCTTTTGTGGCCACGTTTACCTGTGATCCATACGGATATTTATTTATTGGCCAAGATAGATATAGTTGTGAAATGGTGCAGACAAATCCTTATGCACTATCTCATCCTACTTATATTATTAGTGGCGAAGGGCAATGCGTTCTTAACGTTAATGGAAATAAAATGACAGTTAATACATCAGGAACAATTTATATTGATACCGATAGATGCGTAGCCTATCGAGAAAATGGCGATTTGCAGAATGTCCAGGTCAGTGGAGATTTTGAATCTTTATATTTAATGGAAGGTTCAAATTCAATTACAGTTAGTGGCAATTTTAAGTGTGAAGTGATTCCAAACTGGAGGTGTGAACTATGATCCAATTGTATAAGCCTTTTAATAAAAGCTATGAAAAGAATGGTGATTATGTTCTACATCCATCTAGCTGCGTTATGCACGTTGTATTGAACGGCGAATGGTATGTTAAGTTAGTACATCCTATTGATGATATTTCAGAAAATATCATTGATGGCGCAGTTTTAAAAGTTCCAACATTATTTAATAAAGACCAATTGTTTATTATTCGTCATGTAGACAAAGCGGATTATGATGTTCAAGTAACAGCGTATCCGCTTTTTTACATGGTCAAGACAACACCACCTTTGTGGGATACTCGATGTGTGAATATGAATGGTCAGGATGCGTTAAATACAATTTTAAGTGGAACGTCTTTTAAAGGAATTTCGGATATCACAGATATTTCTACGTGCTATTTTAATAAAATGAATCGCCTACAGGCTATTAATGGAAATGCAGACAATACATTTATGAATCGATGGGGCGGAGAAATTGTCTATGATGATCACACAATCAAAATCAACCAAAGAATTGGATCAGATAAAGGTGCTCGGTGTGAGTTCGGATACAATTTGAAAAGCGTCCAGGAAGTCGTAAACACAGAAAATTTAATCACAAGAATATATCCGCAAGCATACAATGGATACGTATTGCCAAATGAGGAGTGTATTGATTCTCCTTATATTAATAATTATCCAGATGTATATTGGAGTTTCATCCAGTTTGATGACGTAAAGCTAAAAGAAGATGCACAGGAAGATGATGCATCGAATGGAATCACAGTCTGCGACACATTGGAAGATTTATATAAAGTGTTGCGAAAAAGAGCAGCTGATTATTTTACTGAGACCAATTGTGATGTTCCTAATATCACGTATAAGGTTGATATTGTAGATTTGGCAAGGCTGGATGCTTACAAAGATATTAAGAATCTTGTTTCAATTGGCTTTGGTGATACAGTTCATATTAAGCATAGAAAGTTGAATATCGAAACCAAGGCAAGATTAATCGAATGTGATTACGATTGTATTTTAAAGAAATATGGCAGCATGACTTTAGGCGATTATGAAACTAAGTACTTTGAAAATGCGGATAGTGTTATCCAGGCAGCACAAAAGGTGATTGATAAGAAAACATCAAGCTTGATTGCGGAAAAGATAAAAGGAATCATTGATGCGACTCAAGCTTCGCTTTATGCTCAAAGAAATATCGCAAAGAAGTTGGATTACAGAGCTATGAAGATGGAAGATTTAGATCCAGATAGTCCAACGTATGGAGCAACATGTTATGGAACAAGTGGTTTGGAATTTTCTGACACAAGAAATGAAGATGATACGGATTGGAAGTGGGGCAATGCGTTTGGGCCAAAAGGTTTAATTGCGAATGCGATTATAACTGGGATTCTTTCAGATAAGAGTAGCAGCTTTTATTTGAATATGGATACCGGTGAGCTTGTAATGAATGATGGGACATTTAAAGGTGTTCTTAATACTGTTAAAGACATAAATGTTGGCGCAGAAATCAATATGCAGCCACGTGCTGAGGGAGTTACACAAGGTTCCGTCTGGTCTGATATAAAGTGTGTTGATTCAGATGGTACTGTATTGCCTGAAAGGATTGCATTTCGTTCTTTTAAACATGATGGCGAGTATCTATCGCATAGTGTGACACTGATCAGTGGCGACACCAGCGTTTCGGTTAGCAATGATGGCACAATTTTACTTTCAAGCGGTGACAATAGGTTTTCTGTGACCAAAAATTATGTTCGTATGGATACTAAAAATTCAACTATATCTATTTCAGACAGTGCTAGCATCATAACTTTGGACGGTAAAAAAGGGCTCACTGGTACTTACACTGTAACAAAATCAATTACAGTTGAAGCCGGAATTGTAGTAGGGGTTGAGTAATATGGCTCAACCTTTTTCTGTATTTGTCAATACGTACAATGGCACAAGTCATGATATAGACGGTGCATATGGAGCACAATGTTGGGATGGCTACGCATTCTACATGAAGTGGCTAGGCTATCCGTATGCACACTGTACTGCATCGGGCGGAGCTAAAGATATTTGGACGCAAAGAGCCTCAAATGGAATGTTAAATTCATGTAATGTCGTGAGTTCACCTCAAAATGGCGATATTGCCGTGTGGGGATCCAACATGGGTGGTGGAAATGGGCACGTTGCCATGTACTACAATGGTCAGTACTTCGGCCAAAACCAGGGTAGAAGCGGTGGTGCGAATGGCGGACCATTTAATTTATTAGCGATTGGAACTGCACCATTAGGCTATTTTAGGCCTAAATGTTATGCAGACGGTTCTGATGGGCCAACAATCGTTACAAAAAAATTACAATTAACATTGATTAATGGAATTGTAATAGATGCAAAATACGTATAGGAAGGAGTTGATTCGATGGAATTATTAAGAAGTGGTTTACAACTCGTGGCCATTAAAGGATTAGAAACGTGTGAAGGGTCTGTCAATGTTCCTGTTATCTTGAAAAGTGATGGCAGTAAATATGATGACTATACATCACAGATTCATATTCGATATTTAAATCAAGGAAAACTGCATGAGGAAGTATTGCCATCTGACGAAGATGGCTTTTATATTCCAGGAAAACCTTTTGAGGAAAACGGATTGATTGAACTAGCAGTACATTTGATTCGTGGTAATAAGCAGCTAGTGACAAATGAATTAGCTTTTATCGTAAAGAGAGCGCCAAACGGAACAACTGAAGTGGATCCAAGTGAATACGGTTGGCAACAATTGGTTGATGCTTATATCGAGCAGAAATATGACACCATTATGCATAGATTGGATTTATTGACAATCACTAATGGCAATCAGACAAATCTGAACGAGTTGATTGATATTCGTGTTGGTGGCAACGGAATTACTTATAGCAATGCTGGAAATGCAGTGCGTGGACAATATCTAGCGCTATTAAAAAAAGCGAATGAATTAACTTCACGCATTGATGCAATTATATCTTCAACGGAAAGCTCATTGAATGCAAATGCGGAGATAGTTGACGCAAGAATTGATTTCGAAGGAAATGTAAAGAAAACATTAGGAGCTTCAATCCGTGAAGCTGATCAGAAAATAATGGAAATGATTCTGACTAATCATTTTAAAACTGAATTATTATCAGATTCAGAAAATGGTCTGATCGACGAGAACGAAAATGCAGTCTTAGCGGATTGGTCATATGTAGTTGACTCCGGAAATGTAGGCGAGGAATGGACGTACAAGGTGAAATAATGAGACAAGGAACAACACCTACAATTCAAATCACGGTCAATAATATTGATTTAGCAGATATGGAACATATCTATGTGGTATTTGAGCAAAATGGATATTTATTGAAAAAAAGCATGTCAGATTTAAAAATCGAAAACAATGTTATTTCAGTTCTTTTAACACAGGAAGAAACATTAAGTTTTAAAAACGGAAATTGCAATATCCAACTAAGAATGATTACATATGACGGCATAGCGATGGCTTCGCCGATAAAAACAGTTAATGTGTATAGTGTATTAAATAAGGAAGTGATTACATGATTCTGGTAAACAGTATAGAAATCAATGTTAAAGACGAATCAGATCATATTCAGTTCGGTTTAAACGAACAATATGTAGGAACAACGGATTATGAGAAGCTCAGAAACAAACCTAAATTAAATGGTAATGAAATCATTGGAGAGGTTGAAGAAATAGACCCTACAGTTCCAACGTGGGCGAAAGCAGAAACAAGACCAGTATATACACCGGAAGATATTGGTGCTATGGCAGAAGGTTCTGTAACATCTGTATCAACAACCGAACTAGATGAATTATGGAATAGTCTATAGGAGGTAAAAGAATGGCTATTGAATATTTAGATAAGAGTGGATTGACACTTTTGATTAGCAAAATTAAAGCTGCATTAAGTGGAAAAGTTGATGCAGTAAGTGGTAAAGGCTTATCAACAAATGACTACACAAGCGCAGAAAAGCAAAAATTAAGTGGTATCGCAAGTGGTGCTCAAGCGAATGTGATTGAGTCTGTAAAGGTTAACGGTACGGCATTGACACCAAGCTCAAAAGCCGTTGATGTAACAGTACCAACAAAGACATCACAACTTACAAACGATAGTGGATATCAGACAAAAGCAAATGTAGACTCGATTGTTACAGATAAAGGTTATCAGACGCAATCACAAGTACAATCGTTGATTAATTCGGCAGTAGGTAATATTACATCCATTAAATATGAAAAGGTAAATAGTTTACCTGCTGCAGGAAAGCATGGTGTTATTTATTTAGTCGCACATTCACATGGAACGCAAGATATCTATGATGAGTATATTTGGATTGCAGACACTAAAACATTTGAAAAGATTGGTAATACAGACATTGATTTATCGGCATACGTTAAGAAGTCAGAATTAACTGCGATTACGACAAACGATTTAAATACAATGTGGGGTTAGTACATGGCTTTCGTATTCAAAGACAAAGCTTCTATTCAGTGGCTTGTCTCGAAAATAAAGTCTGTAACCACATCACATAACGCATTGAATCAAATGGTGATGAATAATCACTTTACAACCAACTTGAATGCAACTAGCGCTCAAGAATTAGTGGATGAAAAAGGAAATACAATCCTAGCTGATTGGTCTTACGAAGTAGCAAGTGGAGAAGTCGGAACGGATTGGACATATAAAGTCAAGGAGGAATAGAGAATGGAAGGAAAACAAGTGAATGAATTAGACGCATTGCCTAGCTTTACCGATACAAGTTTATTACCCGTGCACAATGGCGCAGGATTAAAAAAAGGACTATTATCGCAACTAGCAAGCTATCTAGGAACTAAATTCAGTAATCCGAATTTATTAATTAATCCGGATTTTAAAATCAACCAAAGAGGTGCTACAAGTTACGAACAACAAGGATATTCCGTAGACCGTTGGAAGATTTGGAATGTAACAGTTACGCCTAACGCTAACGGAGGTATCACCGTCAAGAATGATAAATACACAGACAGTGGAAATATTTTACAATACTTGGAGAATGCGACGGAAGGTGATTCTACATTATCATGCTACGTGACATCTGTAAGCGGAACGGTAACTATGGTTGCAGATGATAATTCGCAAGTTGTATTGAAGCAAGGATTAAATGTTGTACATACAAGTGCTAGCACAAAAGCATTTACAATCTTTTTGAATCGAGGAACTAGTATCACGCTAAAATGGGTAAAACTAGAACAGGGCACAGTCGCAACTTCATTTATTGCACCTGACCTTATAGAAGAGTATCGGAAGTGTCAAAGATACTTTCAATACATTCCAAAATTGTATTGTGTCCCACTGATTTATACGAAAAGTCTTATTAATGCTTCAGATAAATACTTTCAAACGACGAATGGCAATTTACCAACAGAGATGAGAACAACAAAGCCGACATTAGCATATAAAATACTAGGTCAAAGCGATAATTCTACATTTACCGGAAGTGCTTCTTTTGAACTTAATAGTAAATCAATTGATACAGTTACTCTTGACCGTGCAATAAGCAACTTCACAATCACTATTAACGGTATAACTCTAGACGCAGAAATTTATTAGGAGGAACTATGAACAACGAATATAAAGTATACGTATCCTTACAAGACGGATATATCACATCTATTAATTCAGAAATCTTTTTATCACAAGAAGAAATTCAAGCAATGACAGAAATCGACCAAGGGCAAGGCGATAAATACGCTCATGCTCAAGGTCTATATCTAGAAAAAGGATTAGTTGATGAGCAAGGTCGATATAACTACAAATTTGTGAATGGTAAAGTGGTTGAGGTTGCAGAAGGAGAAAAACCTAAAGTTGTTGATCCAGAACAACAAGCAACAGCACAGGATAAAATTGAAGCGCAAGTCATGTATACAGCCCTAATGACGGATACACTTCTAGAAGGAAGCGAGGCCTAATTTATGTTTGAAAAAATCAAAAGATTTTATGATCTAAAACTATATACAGATAAGCAGGTAAGAAAATTTTGTGAAAAAGGAATCATTACTGCTGATCAGTATAAAGAAATAACTGGTGAAAATTATTAACAAGGCTAGAATATCTAGCCTTTTTTATATATGACATAGGAGAAAATAAATGAAAGTTTTTACAAGTTACTACAACAATGTATGTGGTGCAATTATCGCATTACTAACACTTATCTTTGGTGAACACTGGTTCTTGTTCGCCGTTTTTTTATTATTAAACGTAATCGACTGGATTACAGGTTGGATGAAGTCAAATATCAATCATAAGACTAATAGCAGCAAAGGATGGACCGGAGTTCTGAAAAAGCTAGGATACTGGTTAATGATTGTATTCGCTTTTGCAATTTCGGCTTGGTTTATCGAAATCGGCAAAACAATCGGAGTTGATCTAACACTAACAACTCTATTAGGATGGTTCGTCTTAGCTTCCTTGACCGTCAATGAAGCAAGATCAATTATTGAGAACTTTGTTGAAGCGGGATATGACGTTCCAAAAATTCTAATCAAAGGATTAGAAGTAGCTGACAAGAAAATCAATCAGGAAGAGATTTAATTATGAACTACTTCACAAAAGATGACTTTAAAAAAGAATGGTTAGGCAAATCATCTGGACTAGGCGGATACTACAATCAGTGTGTAACTCTTTTCAAAGAGTTTTTAAAGAAAGCTGGATATCCAAACCCTGGAAGAGCGATTGGAGGTTCTGGAGGAGCACGCGAAATTTGGTATCGAAGAGATTTACTTGGATATGTTGATTATTTTAATTTCGAACAAATTGGCCACCCTGGAGATTGGTTTATTTGGGATTCAGTTTATGGTTGGTACAAAGGAGTCTATTATGGCCATGTAGCGATGTTGATTAAAGACAATGGTAACGGAACAGGACAGTTTCTAGGAATGAATCAAGGAACTAACTTGTCTCCTGCAAATATTCAAACATTGACTTACAATGGATCATGTGGGGTGTTGCATTACAAAGGCTATAGTAATCCTACAAGTGGTTCAGGAATTACAGTGTTTAATGCAGCCAATTTAGTTGCAGAACACGCTATTGCTACTTTAACTGTTGATTCAGTTGCAATTCGTGAAGGTAGTCCAACAGGAAATGTATTGAAACGAGTAAATAAAGGATATCAGTTTGAATACTACTACAAAGTCGTAGCTAATGGCCATAGATGGGTGGTTAATAAAGACAAGACTCAATTCATGGCAATCTCAAGAAGCGAAGTTCAAGGAAAAGACACGTGGGCCACTTTCAGTTCAATAGAAGATGATGCTAATCCAAGTGATACAATTGAACTTGTACAAGAAGATGGTGTAGCTACGTTCACTGTAGATGGCATTAGAGCGCGTTACGACTCGCCAACTGGCAATGTATGCAAAATATACAACAGCGGAGATAAAATCAGATATTATTGGAAGTATATTGGCAATGGCCATCGTTATGTAGTTTATAAAGATAGTGATAGAAAAATCTTTGTTGCGGTGTCCGCAACCGAAGATAAGAGTAAGATGTGGGCTACATTCACTGTACCAGAAGAAGAAAAGGAAGAAACGAAACCTTCTACACCAGAGTCATCCAACCCGTCTAAAACAGATTACATTAAAAATGTAAAAGGATACGGAATCGACTTATCAGAACATAACAGTTCGGACATAGATTTGTCGCAGTATGACTTTGTGATTTTGCGCTCAAATTGGTGGACAACTGAAGACAAGAAATTTGAGTATTTTGCAAATAAATGTGAAGAATTGAAAATTCCTTATGGTGTATATTGTTACGATTATTGCGGCGATGAAGAGACTGCGCTTGAGCAAGCCAAGTATACACATAAATTAATTAAAAGTAGAAATATCCAACTTGGTGTTTGGATGGATATGGAAGACTCCAGCACAAAGCCTGGAGAACCAGGATGGAAGGAACAAAACGGATTGCTGACAAAAGAACATTGTTCAATGGTCTGCAAAGTATTCTGTGATTATTTCAAATCACAAGGTTATTACACTGGTGTTTATACATCTAGATCATGGATCGGACAATATGTAGATACAGACTATCCTTTGTGGATTGCAGCATGGAATCAGGATGATGGTAATGTCAATTCAGACAATTCAGATATTGCAGTTATACATCAATACACTTCGAATCCATTTGACAAAGATGTAATCTATCATGATATTGACTTCTACAAGTCTGATCCAAAGAGTGACGAGCCTAAAAAAGACGATCCTAAAAAGGATGAAAATGGTTCAAATACCGGAAAAGATGACTCAAAAAACGATAAAAACGATGAAAATAGTTCAGATTCTGTCAAAAATGACACAATTAATGTATCTGGAATCAACAAATTGATTGAATTGTTGTTGAAAATCGTCGAAAAGATTTTTAAATTATTCAAATAACGCAAAAAAGGGCCGATTTTATTGTGGCCCTTCTTTTTTTATGCATTAATCTAAATCAATTCCGTAGTAATTTTCAAACGAACAATTTTGATAAACTTCATTAGCTTCATCCCAGTCTTCGCAGAAGTACTCGCCATACATTTTAACGTGTTTTCCATATCCAACTTCGATGGCAATATATCCGTTGATTTTGTGATTGTCATCAGAACCGAATTCATCATGAATTTCTTTATCATTACTTGTACATTCGTATGATCCATTAACTTCAGTATAGATTTCACATGTATTTAATTCACAGATTCTATCTTCAACATCTGAAGCTTTTCCAAAATATCCTTTGAATTTTCCAAAATCATCATAATCTTTTAATTCCTGGATGAATCGGCTAAAATAAGCTTCGTCTTGATTCATTTTATCGATACTAAACATATCTAGTCCATCCAATGCGTTGGCTTTCTCAATTGTTTGATTCATTGCGTCTCTAATAACATCCGCTTGAGATACTCCTAAAGCTTTGCAAGCTTGTTTAAATTCTTCGGCAAAATCATTTTTGAATCTAGCAGAAATAATTGTCATTTTTTCTTTGTTGTACTTGTCTTGGGGTCTCATGTTATTCTCCTTTGTGTTTTAAATACATTGCATAAATGAATTTTGCAATTCCAATTGCGATAAAAAATATTCCTAATTTTACTAGCATAATATACGATGAATAAGTTATAATGAGTTAGGGGAGAAGCTATGTAAGCTTCTCGATAATCAATAAGATTAACCCAACTGCTAAGTCCAAGATTGATTGTATGATTAGAGACGTCCAATCGATTTTGGATTTTTTAAATTTCTTATTCATAACCTTTCCTCCTTACATATATATTATAGCATACTACTAGCATATATGCAAGCATAAACAATACTTTTCTTATGCCTTTTTTGGATTAAATACCGAAGAACTTAACTTTGGGAAACTTTCCAAAAATTAAGATATCGTTTATATCTTGATTACATCTTAAAAGGAATGGATTCTATTAAACATCATTTATTCTCATGAATTCTACACCTATATTTAAAGCACAAATTAATGCTATAAATGCATTATCTTTCTACGAAAAATTTACTAACTAAGCAAAATCCCCTTTTATATAAAGGGGATTTAATGATTTTATGTTGTATTATATCTTAATTAGGTCCTAAAAATTTGAAATTGCGTTCAAAATCTCTTCTTCAGCATTAATTAAGCAGCCATAGATTTGACATTCACACAAAGATTTTGATAATAAAGAAAAGCCACTGAAATAAATCAGTGACTTTCTACATGGCGCTAAGGCCGTTGTTCATAAGTATATTAACATCTCATAACTCTAAAGTCAAAAGATTTACTTTGTAAATAGTTCTATTAATTTATTATCAAGTATTGTTATAAATGTCAACTTAAAAATGTACAGTTTTGATCATTTAAGAATGTACAATATTGACCACATCAATACCTGTTATATATAATCGTTCATTTTAAAGTGTACAATTTCTCAAAAAACTTTATTTAAGCGCTATTATTACTTTACACACATTTTTTAGGTCTTAACTTCTTTTTTTATGCTTATAAATTAACCGTTCATTTCAAACTGTTTAAATAATTGAGAAACAAAGCTTTTTTGTGTATAAAAAAACCTCACTATTTAGTGAAGTTTAGTTAAATCTATGATTTCTAGAATGTGGAAGTGTCTCTGAGACCAAGTCATTCAATCTATCGTATTTCAACTGTAAATCATCAAGTGCTTGTGTTTTTTCCGCAATTATATCCTTGTAGGTTTCAACCGTATTCATCAAATGCTCGTTTTGAACCAAATAATAGTTTCTTTCTTCTTTGGTGATGATTTGCTGAGCATCATGTGATACAAGCGCATAATTTTCTTTCTTCAACTGGATGTTTTCGTCTTTCAAACGCTTGATTTCATCCCTTGTTGCTTGAGTAGACCTGCTTGAATAACTTTCAACGTATGTCTTAAGAATTGGATTATTGTAGAAAGTGGTTCTCGAAATCCCAGAAGCTCTGGAGATTGAATCCACATTGATTCCTGCTTCTCTAATTGCTTTGTTTGCTTTAGATATAATGGTTAATTTGTTCTGAATGGCATCATCAATGCTTTTCAATTGACGAAGTTGTGCTTCTGAAATAGTACTTGTTGAAGCACCATTATCACGTAAAAACTTTTCTAGCCTAATCATTTGTTCATCCATACTGTTACCTCCTGTTTGATTTCATCTAAATTCTCAATAATTTCCAGCAATTCTGGATAAGTTGCTTTAATGTATTCCACACCCTTTCGCTCAATTTCACTTTCTAGTTCTTCAAGTTGTGGGCGGAACTTATTCGTAATAAGCTTTTTCAACTTATCAAGTTCTTTTTCAGCAAACAGGCGGTAATGCTTTGAAGCGTTGTACTCGATTGAACGTTTCAATTCGGTGTAAGTCAGGTATGTTGAATCTATCATGTAGAACGTGTAGAAAAGGTTTGGACATTGATTAAACGCACAAAGGATCTTATTTGTATTTTCGTCTTCAGAACAAGGAATTCTACAATGCTTAATGCAGATACCACCTTGCTTAACACGAATCTCGAAGTATCCTTCCAGCTTTTTTACAAGTTCGTCAAAATCTTCATAAACGTTAACGTTTTTCTTTCGCAAAAACTCGGAAATACGCTGACGAATCTCCTCGCCAAACCCATCTCCACCAAGTAAGTGGACATCTTCTCCATCCGTACAAATCTGTCGAATGACTTCTTCTGCTTTTTCATGATTCTTTAAGCTTTCATCTCTTACACGAGCATAATATCCTCGCATTTCTTCATAGACGTGGCCCATGAATTCTTGGATATAAGCCAAAGATACACCCTTTTTGTAAAGGCATGTACAAAAGTTTACTCTAAATTTCCGTGGATTAGGAATACTTACTAAAGTATTGGTGTTGTGCTTGCCTTTTTTTATGCCTTCCCAGTCTTTGTAAATATAGTCTGGTAGATTATCAATAACAAAACGTCGATATCTATTATTGAAAGTGCCAGTATTGACAGGAAGTATTTCAGCACCTTTCACAGGTGCGTATAAATAAGGGGAATTTTTGGACAGTTCTGATTCGCTTCTCAGTTCTTTGATAATCATAAATGCTTGATACGCCAAGTTATTTATAAATATATCAAATGTACGTTTTGCACCAGTATCACGACTATTTTTGTTGCATGTATAGCGAAGAAAATGAGAATCAACTCCTTGAGCTGGAATATGTTTTGTAGTCAAATCAGACACTTTCAGCTCGACAAGATCGCTCACTCTCAGACCTGTTTGACTTAACAGAATAGTCATAGCAGCAACCATTCGCTTATCTGTTTCCAGTGTTTTATCAGTCATAGAAGCAATACCTTTGCAAACAATAGCATCGAAGTATTCTCCTGGAATGTTTGATTCTTTATTCTGTTCCATCGTGATTGCATTTGAATAACAAGCATCGACATAATATTCATGCAACTTTTTTAAATCCATGCAATGATGAAGGCCACAGTATTCTTCAGCAAATGAATAATATTCCATGATATTTCTTGTCTTTACTGCTCTTGAGCCTGATGACTGAGGGTTTGACGCAAAATAGCTAAACACTTCATTGGCAGTATATGTGGAAATATCAAGACCTGGATAATCTTCAGACAAGCTTTTAAAGACATTTACCAATTTTGAACAATAACCGTTGAGTGTGGATGCTTTGACACCATTTCGCATTTTAAAAAAAATCCAAAGTTTGGCACTTGACCGATACTTTTCAGGGAAGTTTTCAAAATGTACCACATTTGCACTATTCGGACTAATGTTTGGCCGTGCGTAAGGGTTGAAATCCCATGTGTCGTCATTAAAGTCAATGCGCGTTTTATCCGTGAAATCTTCAATTTCAAACATGCTATAGATGTTGAGTTCAGCAACAGCGTCTAGATACGGACCATATGGGTCGGCTTCAACGAAAGAATATGGAATGTTTTTGAAACATCCTACCGTATAAGCAGGTGTTTGTGGAGTGATTGGGGTATCCTGTGAAACTGTTGGAGTAATCTCAGGAAAAGTTAAGTTGTTTTCTGGCATATTAAGCTCCTTTCTTTTCTGCAAGTTTATTCATAGCATCGACATACGTCAGATAAATCTGTTTTTGGATTGTCAAATCTTCTACATCGTGTTGGGTTTTAGCATGTTCAATTTGTGAATCAATATGCTCGATTTCTCTTAAGAAGAATTTAAGATGCTCAAGAGTCGTAACAAAATGTTCACAGACTAGACAGCTCGTAAAACTGTTTCCAGTACAGGATTCATTCATACATTGACCACATCCATTTTCAACTGTATATTCAGGGCTTTCATGCCCCTCCTGAATATCATCTTCAATATTCAAAGAACAGGCATCTACAACATCTCCAGTAATGATAGTGTTGTAATTCGCTTGGATTGCCTGTGATATACTAGCATCAAAGTAATGATTCATGGTCGTTGTGATACTTGTATGTCCAGTCACTACGCTTGTTTCCAACGCCGTATGTCCATTTGCGACCATTGTATCAATAGCTTTTGTCATATGTGTTTTTCGGAGGTTTTTTGAGGTATATTGCGGAAGTTCCAATTCGCTACATGCTTTTTTCAAACGCCTATTAAACATGCAAGCCGAATATGATCTATATCCATGATTTTTAGTTTTGGTCAGAAACAGATATGAAGCAATATTTTTAATTGTACATTCACTACGAATCTGCTCAGTACATTGAATCACCTGCATAATGATTTTGTACGTCTTTTTTGTAATCCCATAAATAACAGGCTGCCCGTTAGAGGTTTTGGAAACGTTAGATTTGATTGCGTAGTATCCAGGCTTAGAAGTTTCCACAAGACAGTCGACCTGTAGATTTAGAAGCTCGCCGTAACGAATTTTCTCTTGAAGAAGCAGATGGAATACACAATATGTAAGTTCGTCTTCTGCTGAATCATGCATATGTTCAGATAAGTAATGATTTATCTTTCCAAGATGCTCATCAGAAATTCCAACTTTTTCTTCAGGAATATCACTAGGTACCAGTCTAAGAATTGACATTACATTCTGATCAATTGTAAAGAAAGAATTTGCCTCTGCCCATTGTAGAAAAAGCTTAATAGATGAAATTTTTGTGTTTTTATTTCTTGCCGATAAATCACATCGTTGAATCATATCTTCAATCATTGCTGCTTCTAGATTCGAAACATGAAACAATTTTTGTTTATCCTAAGTTTCGCCTTTGTAAGATTTATGTAAATACAGTCTTCTCAGAATTTTCCAAAGCATGTCGATGTTATTGCTTGTAATATTACTTGCGTTTGGATTGCTTAAGAAATATTTCCAGACTATTTCTCGGTATCCGCAATGACTAGGTGGTCCTGAAAGATGAAATACATGATATTCTTCCTTGAAACCCTTAGATGAGATTTTATTCACGTCTTTAAAAATAAATACGATGTTCTTACAATCCCCTAAATCTAAGGTTTTATCGAACCAAATAATGCGATAGTCTTTTTTAATGTATTTGACAAACAGATGACTGAATAAAAGACTTTCAGATATTTTCATTGCTTGGTTCGAACTGTTGAAATCATGCTGATTAAAAGTGTCCCATAAACTTCTATAAAATCGAATCCAGCCATCAAGCATATCTGTTTCAAGAGCCTCGTCGTTAGAAAAATTTGCATGAATGCCGTGTAGAACCTTCCAGAATACTTCATTATCGAAATCCTTATAACTCGTAAACGAATTGCAGAAATCATGACAATAATCAAACAAAACTTTCCCATGTTCTGAATTAAAACTAGAAAATTCGTCTGAAAGAAGAAAGTTCTCAATCAATTCCCAAACAGGTTCAGAAAAGACTTTTGATTTCAAAAAGCCTACTCTTAAGTGTTCTTTTCTTTTGTGTGTCATTACTAACGTATTTCTAAAGTTATCATAACAATAGAATTGATCTAGATATGGAATTGGCGTAGACATTCTTTCAAGTAATGGAAGATAGACCTGTACAAGTCTTTCCTTGTATTCTCCAAAATAGAGATTGTTTTCAAGAAGATATTTCAAAAAAAGTGTGACAATTTGTTTTCCATGAGAAATATCTTTGACTAGATTGAATATGTCACAAATGACTGTCCAATTAATATTTTCTATAGAAACTTCAGCGAGAAATTTAGCAATCTGTTTACATGGCTTAGCTTTTAAGTAATAAGAACGCTCTTTTTCATCAGGCTTTCTGATAGAGTTGTAGCATTCAGTGATGGCTTGAAGGATTCTTTTATCCTTCATTTTCGTTGTGATTTTCAAGTCTCTAAACATTAGTCTTCCTCCTCATCATCTTGTTCATCGTTAGGAATAATACTGAATTCCATTAAATCCTTGTACAGATTGTCTTGAAATTCTTCAGTTAGTGCAATTTGGTCTTCAAAGGTTGGATTGTAATAAATCAACGTAGATTGAAGGCTTCTATGTCTCATCATTTTTGAAAGCTCTAAAACCTCGAGATGATCTTCTCTGAAATGAGCATGAAACATGGCAAATCCGTGTCTAAAGCGGTGGCTTAAATTATTTTGACGAGTACCTTTATCTGTGTCGATTCCGGCTTCCACAAAATAATCACGCAAATGACGATTCCAAGTAGCTGCTGTAAGACGGTTTCCAGTTTTGTTTAAGAAAAGGTAGCAGTTGTCTAAAATCTGCTGATTACGATCAACAATATCAGCTTCAACAACATCATGTTTGTCTGGATGCTTTGCTAAAATTGGCTCAAAGGTATTTTCAATATAATTCTCTACAACGTGATACAGACGTTCTGTAATGACAATTTTCTGCGTTGAATCAATGTATTCGCTTGTAGTGTAGATAGAACGGTCAACAGGGTGGATAAGATTCTTGCAGTACTGATCTTTGTTGTCAGAAACACGGTTTCTGAGTTTCATCACGTAATAGCTTCTATTTTGGTATGTAGCAGGTGCGAAATCTTCCATTGTAAGACCTAAACATTCGCCTAAACGTAATCCGTAGCAATACATCAACTCCATCAAAAGCGTTGCTGTATGATCGTTTTTCTTTTTTGCAAGTCCATATAGTTTTTTGAATTCATCAGGGCTGATATAACGAGGAGGAGCTATATCATCTGCACTGAAAGATCTGTAACGAGGATTGATATCGTAAGCAATACGATTCCCACGTCCAAGTGCCTGACGGTCTGCTGCGTAATACTGTGTGATTTCTTTCTTTTCAAACAACGCATTGCAATCAATATTGAAGCGTTTAAAATAATCACGAACGATGCTTAGGTAAATATTTATTGTTTTTATGCTTCGTGCGGTGATTTCGGAGCCGGTTGCGGGCAATCCTTTTAAAAAGTCGATATAGTGCTGGATTTCATTTTGTGCAAGTGAGTTGATATCATAGTTGAATATCGCAAGAAAGGCGTAGAATGTCTTTAACACACGTGCTTTTTGAAAGCGTGAATTTAAAGATGCTGTATTCTTTGTGCTTCCGTAAGATTTAAAGTTTAAATACATGAAAGCATTTTCGATAATGTTCATTTCATTGTCATATAGTATTAGATATGTGAATCCATCTATGATTGCTTGTTTAACTGAAATGTTAATCTGTTCAGTGCTGACAACTATGCCATCATTCGTACATTCTTCTTTGATGTATGCGATGTGTCCGTTTAATTGAGTTTCTTTGACTTTGATCATAATATTCATCCTTTCAGACCATTTAGGTCGACATAATCTATTGATTGATTGCAAGCTTGCTACGTCGTTAACGTAAACAAATCATAATGCGAGATTAAAAATACCACAATGCCAATAATAAAATGGTAGTACGTATAAAATAAGCACTAAAATACATTGTAATTAGTTTAAACTACCAGTATAATATGCAAATACTACCAAAAAAGCTGTATTTTTGATATTAGTCAAGTATAATAAAAGTATGGAAAAGGTTAAATATATATATGTTGAAAATGAAAGACAAAAACTAAATGACATGCTCAGGACGAGGAAAGTAGCTTTAAAAATCGGTGGAGAGGATATTGTTGGCATTGAATCTTTTGGCGTGATAATGAATACGAATTATTTGGAGATTCTAGCAAATTCAGAAGATCCTTATGGCTTTATATTCATTGATTTTGAGGAGCTTCTCGTAAAAAAAGACGACAAAACTTACCAGAATATGTACTATCAGATTGGATTCAAGTATGGAATTGACATGGTATTTATCAACAACCCTGAATGTGACACGTATAATATAAGAAGCTTGCTGACTAGATTAGGCTTGTTGTGTAATGCAAGAAATGTACTTATAACTTTAAATAGTTTAAGGTTCACCAGAAACAGGAGTGAGCTTCGTAAAGCGGAGATTCGTCAAGCTAAGTCTAAGATTGCAAAAGAAGAAGGTCGAAAACTTCCAGGTGTGCAGAAAGGGACAAAAAGAACAACAAAACGCTCTTTAGAAGTCAAAGACCTGATGAGAACATTACTTGCCGATAAATCGTATACTCATGAGGAAATGATGGATATTGTACAGGTTTCTCACAATACTTTTTACAAGTATTTAAAGGAAATCAGAAAAGAAGATGAGGAAAGACTCAGAAAAGAAAATGCTAAGAATCCAAGAATGGAAGAATTAAGGGAGTTTATGGACGATACGAAAGCATGAAAAAAGCAGGACGGACCTGCTTTGATTGTTTATATAAGTTATTTTACGACTGAGTAGTTAACGCCTGATAAATCAATGACGAAAGCAGGACGCACGTTATACGTAGAGCCCACACCATTGGCGTTCAAACAACCACTGTAATCAGACAGATACTCTGCACGGTCAACACGACCCTGATAGCTGTCTCTTGTCCAGACGTTAGTATTATTCAAGAACACTTTTACTTTATCCGAATCTTTTAAATCAACTGCTTTTCCAATTTCGCTTACGCTAGGCAAAAATGCATGACGACTGATTGTGTTGTATACTTGGCCATTGTATCCAGTTTCTTGTTTAGTATCTGGATTACTAAATGATGCATATGAAGCCTGTTTAATACTTGTTGTTTGAATAGCTGCCTTCATTGTAGAAGATAAGTTGTTATACCATTCATTTTCTAGATAGTTGTCAATTGTACTGCCTTCATACGTATTCGCATTTTGTCCATCATGTCTCGAACTTGTATTCTTATCATAATTCCATTGGAACGCTCTCTCTCCAATACTACTAGCTGTCATAACCAATGCCTGATTATTTTCTTTTTGTTCTAAAACTACATATTTAGTTCCTTCAATATCCAAAGTATCTCCTGCTGAATATGATTCTACAGTTCCAGAAGTCGTTCCACCATTCTTGTCACCTACACTTGAATTGTAGATAACTCGTCCAGTGTATTGTCCAGCAACTTCAGCAGATTTCTTCGTTGTGTTCAACTTAAAATTCATATTCTGAGTTGCCGTATTGGTACCTGCTGGTACAGATAAGACATTTCCATTCACCCCCACAGTGCCGTTATTGTCTGAAACGTCATAGTTTAATACTTCGCTTCCTCCGTTATCTATTGTAAAGGCATCATTTGCTCCTGAACCCTTGACTGAAATGTTCAGGTATTTGCCTTCAGGAATGACATTCTTTAAAACCTTGACCTGATTACCAATGCGATCAACAGTGTGGTTCGCTCCTGCATCAGCTCCAAAGTCGATTGAACTATGGATAATCCAGTCATAGCTTGGTGAAACTTGATAATTCAAAGTTGTTGATTTGTCGCCTGATTCGGCAGCAAATACGGATGTAGTACTGGTCATCATCATCAAAGCTGACAATCCTGCAACTACAACCTTTTTAGTTTTTGTAAAATTCATGTATATATGCTCCTTTTCTTGTTACACTTATACAGTTAACCAGAAAATAAAAGGAGTGGTTGAACCCATATACGTCACTTACTATACAAAGTAGAAATCAGGAACAATAAGAGCTAGTATCGAATTTAAAGCATAATTCAGCAACTCTTCAGTATTCTTTTTCTTATTTGTTATCGAACTATTAATTAGAACACAAACATTTTCCCTGCAAACCCAAACAAAATCCCTGTGATATTTTCTTGGAATTAACCAATTATAGCCAAAATATTACGCTTTATACAGTTTACGCTGGTGCAAACCCTTAAAAACCAGGAAATTGTTTGTGTTCAACGGGATTTTGTTTGTTTTGAACGACGTAAACTCTTTTCACCGAGATTTTGTTTTGGTGACGGGAACAGCTGTTGGAATTATCCATTGTTTTTGTAATACCATATAGTTGACAAACATAAGGAGGTGCCATTTAATGAAGTGTGTTTCATGGAATGTAAACGGAATTCGAGCCATAATGAAAAAAGGCTTTACTGATGTTTTGAATCATCTTAACGCTGATTTTGTGTGTATTCAGGAAACGAAAGCCCAGCCCAATCAAATCAAAATGAATCTGGACAAATATCCGTATCAGTATATCAATAGTGCTGAGCGAAAAGGGTATAGTGGGACTATGATTCTCTGCAAAAAAGAGCCTTTATCTGTAAAATACGATATGGATATCCCTGAATTCGATGATGAAGGTCGAGTTATAACCTTGGAGTATTCAAAATTCTATTTGGTAACTGTCTATACACCTACGTCAGGAGACGCTTTGATGCGTTTGGATTATCGCTTAGCGTGGGATAAAGCATTTGGAGATCACCTGAAATCTTTGGATAAGCCAGTTATGATTTGTGGGGATTTCAACGTGGCAAATGATGCAGTTGATGTCAGATATCCGATGATGTTTAGAGGCAGTGCGGGATTCTCTGATGAGGAACGAATCAGCTTTAGAAAGAATCTGTTGAATAATTTTATTGATACTTATAGAGCTTTGTATCCAACCAAAAATCAATACTCTTGGTGGAGTTATCGAGGCGGAGCAAGACAAAGCAACGTGGGAATGAGACTTGACTATTGGATCGTATCACCTGAATTAATGGATAAGGTTAAGAGTTCAAGAATCTTAACGAATATTCTTGGCTCTGATCACTGTCCAATCACGCTGGATATCGACCTTTAGGAGCGATTTGCTCCTTTTTTTTGTAATAAGTAAGGAGAAAGCAAAAAAAGACAATCTCAATGAGAAAGTCTTAAATCTTTTTCGAGCATCAATTATCCAAATCAAGTGAAATGAAGTTTCTTGCTTCATCAAAAGGTCTAATTTGTATTCCAGTAGTAACGATGTATGTTTGATTATCAATTTGATACTCAGAACCATAACAGATAAAGGTTAAAAAGCCTTCTACTTCTGCTAAATCAACCCCATTTTTGATGTCTGCAAATTGCATCATTTCTTCACAGTCATGGAGATTGCATGACTTTATGACTGGCTCTTCATCTTTATGAACTGCATCAAAGTATTTAAAAATAGCAGCACAATCATAGTCATTGTATAAGAGTAGTTTTTTAAGTATCTCTTCTGATTCTTTAGCATGATTTTCTAATTAAGAATCTATGCAGTTTATTACTGATTTACTGTTTAATAATTTCATGAACAATTCTCCTTCACCTTCAAAGATACCACAGTATGGAACTCATTTACATTTTGCACTATATATAGTATATTACAAATGTAGATGGAGATTCTATCTACATGTTATTATTGTTGTCATTCTCTTTATTAGGGTTCTGACCGATTGTCTTAAGTCAGTAACAAGTCACTTATTAGGGATAAAATCCATTAATAAGTAGAGGTAGAAAAAAACTAACGGCAACTTATTAGGGCTCTGACCGATTGTCCTAAGTCAGCAACAAGTCGCTTTGAAAAAAGTAGAGGTAGAAAAAAACTAACGGCAGCTGAGAATGGCATATACTAGCATCTTGTATAGATGCTTTTTTTATTATAAAACCACAGAAACTTTTAAAGTAGAACTGTTGTTTTCTATGTTATAATATTTTAATTAGTGTTTCTATGCTATTTAATTTGTCTTGTGTTTAGACATAGATATAAATATGTGTAAATATTGTTGTAAGCGCCTTCACAACATGATATGATGATTTTGAAGAAAGCTTTCTATCGCAGTAAATATACGATATTTGGAGGATAATAATAATGAACAAATCATATCGTTTTTTATCGTGCGCTTTTGCACTAGCAGCATTTGGTTTAGTTGGATGTTCTTCTAATGCTTCTGTAGAAACAACAAAGGCAGTTGCTTTTAATGAAGCAGCAACACCTCATTATGATGTTGTAAAGAGAGATGAGAAAGCAACTATTGATGGTACATTGGACGATAAAGTTTGGAGTACAGTTCCAAGCATGAGCGGTGATTTTAGTTTTCCTTGGGATACAAAAGAAGCTCCATTAACAGTATTCAAAGGATATAATGATGGAACAGATTTCTATTTTGCGTTTGAAGTTACAGATGAAGATGTAGTTTTAGACAAAGACTGGAAAGATGATGAGAGTACGGTAGATATTGAAGATCGTGTAGAATTATTCTTTGCCGGTGGTGCTATAGATAAGCCAACCACAAGTGGAATGCCATTATATTATGGTATTGAAGTAGATCCAGATGGACGTGTACACGATTATTCGATTAAATATTATCGTCACTTTGATAGTAAGTGGAAATTAGATGGTCTAGAAACAAAGGGTAAGGTAACAGACACTGGATATATTGTTGAAGGAAAGATTCCTTTGAAGTCATTAGAAGATTTAAAATTAATTAATAATGATGTAATGTGTGCAGGTGTTTATCGTGCTGAATTCTCTACACCAGAAAAAGATGGTGATGATCCGATTATGGAATGGATTTCTTGGGTAGATCCTAAAACTGAAGAGCCAGATTTCCATGTAAATTCTTCATTTGGTGAATTTAGATTCTTGAAATAATAAGGATATTATTAAAGCTTTTAGGTGATTTCATCTAAAAGCTTTTTATATGCACAAAAAGTTTTGAGCTATGCACAACAAGATGGTATACTTTTGATTGCTGGATATATTGTTCATATTATAATTTGCATATCCAGCTTCCTATGTAGTGAGCTAGACATTTTGCCACATCAATTTGTTTAGCTCTTTTTTCGTATTGTAAATCATGATATAGTTAGTAAAACTGGTTATCATGTAACCAACTCATGATTGTCCTCCATATATTTTATAATAAACCAGTTTTAGAGTCGACATCCCACTTTTAAGTTGGCTCTTTTTATGTATTTAAAAAAATCAGATTTATGAATCCACCTCAGTATCAATATATTGTTTTAAATAGTCTACATCTAAGACTACTATCTTATTGTATAAAGTTCGAATGACATGTTCTTCTCTTAATCCTCGTAGAATGCGATTGACACTACTACGTGTGGATATGCCACAAAAACCTGCAATATCATCATTCGTAATTTTTAGATCAATCAAAATTCCATTACGCACCTCTTTTCCAAACATAGTAATCAAATAGTATAGAAAAGCACACACAGCTCCATTCTTGCCATTCATTGTCATTAATTTATGTCTAGAAATTGTTTCTGATAATTTCTTGCGATAATATGAATTTACATATTCTTGTAGCTTTGGATTTTCCTTTACAAACTCCATAAACAATTCTTTTGAGATATGATAAAAACTTGCTCCATCACTTTCAACACGAATCATCAAAGAAGAAAAATCACTTTTGTTCACTGCATCTTTAAACATAGAAATCGCATCAAATCCTTTTAAATAAGTAATGTTGAATTCACGTCCATCAAGCATTAAAACACTGACTTTTACGACACCATCTCTTAAAATGTATATATTTTCTTCATCCACATCATTAATCTTTAATAGCGCATGTCTTCTTATGCGAATGACTGGCACATCATATTGTGCAAAGAAGTCTGAAAACAACTCACATCCCATATATAAATCACCCTTTTACTTGAAGAAATTATATCATAGCGAGGACAATGTCCTCAAACCTAACAAAAAAAGTAAGCCTTCGAATCTAAGCACTAATTGATTTATAATAAATCTAAATAATATACTTTCAGAACCTCAGACTTCTGTCTTTGTTCTTGTTTAATGCGCTTATTAAGATTGGAGGCTTACATGAAAATTTTAAGTGTTTATTCTGACAAAATTAATGATGTCTTATCTTCTTTTGATCGAATCATCATTAATGGTTATCTTCTAAATCTTCAAAACTCTTGTCAATTCCTCCCTATCTTATTCAAAATAATGTACAGCTTGTCGACTTTGCTTCTTTTGCTCAGAAAAAAAGCAAAAGCACTGTGCGACCATATTGAACAGTTCACTCTAGATAATAATGCTGAACTTCATTACCTGTATTCTTCTAAGACCTCAAAAATTGAGTATCAAATTGTAGATGAATATATTAAAACAATGAATGAAGAAGTTTTAGAATCATATCAATCATTAGAAGGAAAACGTATTCTTTTAGCTGAAGATAATGAATTGAATGCAGAGATTGCTCAAGTTATTCTTGAGGGCTGCGGAATTAGTGTAGATTGGGTGAATGATGGTATTGAATGTGTTGGTAAAGTGATTCAAAAACCTAGTAATACTTATGATTTGATTTTAATGGACATTCAGATGTCAATTATGGATGGTTATATGGCGACGAAAAAGATTCGTGAGCTTCCAGATAAAAATAAAGCTAATATTCCAATTATAGCGATGATGCCAATGCTTTTGAAGAAGATAAAAGAAAAGCATTAGAAGCAGGATGGAAGGCCATATTTCAAAACCAATGGATGTAGATAAATTGAAACATGAAATCACTTTAATTTTATCAAAAAAGTAAAAAACTAGAATGATTGAAATTATTGACTATAATAGGATATTGATGCAAAGGAGTGGTGTTTTATGTTACTTTTAGATTATGTTGATAAAATTGAAAAACCAACTATTGAGAATATTCGTGCAATCTATAAGACAATCAACTTTAAATATGATAATCTTATTGATTTGGCGGTTGAACCTAATAGCGAAAAGTATAATAAGTGGATTAAGACTTTGGATTGTTTAAAGGAGTCTGAAAATATTATATTTAAATGTATTCAGAATAATGCGATTTCTGATATAGATTGGTTAGAATTAAAGTATAACATTTATCGTTTTCAAGTTAAGTATGGAGGCTTGAAATATATGAAAGTAGAATAAGAAATGAAGAGCAGAAATTTTTTGGTTTCTGTCTTTTTTTAAATTAGTTATTAGATGAGTAATTCTATATTTGAACAATTTAATTTTTTGCGTTCAATTTCACACTTGTTTATAAAAATGAATAAATCTCGTTTTAAGATTGCTTTGATACAATTTCATGGTTGCTAAATGTTAATGCTTGAATTCTGATCAATTGGGGGGATGAAAAAAATAAGGATTATGATTCGATATTCAAATTTAAGGTAGATTTAAGATTTTTTGTATAAAATTCATAAAAAGTGAAAAAACATTACTAAAAAAGACAAATACAAACGTTTGTCAATCTGTATAATCATTAATGTAAGCGTTTAACAGTTACATAGAGCACCCAATCGTTTGATTAGATGCTTTTTTAATTGGAAAACGTAAAAAAAAGGAATTGCGACGAGCTAATAATAGAAAGGACATAAGACAATTCCTATCCTAATTTTACAATTAGGATTCCTCGTCATGTAGTCATGAAATATAACTCATTATGCAAAAGTGCATTAGCTGTTGCAGCCTTGTGTACTGCATTTGGGACTATCGTTCCATTTAGCAATACGTATATTGAAGCTCAAGAAACAGACTTAAGCACAGAACAAAAAAATGGTACTGTTGGATTAACACAAGAAAAAGATAACTATACTTTTGGTAACGGTTACTTAAAACGTACATTCTCTATCAAAGATGGTAAGCTAAAAACTGAATATTTAACAAACTATCGCACATCTGGAGAAACTAAAATGACACCAGCTTCTAGTGAAGAGTTTGTGATTGAAACAATGGAGAACTCTCAAGAAGCAGCCGGATTTAAAGCTCCCGAACAAAAGTTTACAGAAAAAGAAAAATGGAAAGCAACAGCTGACAGTGTAGCAACGAATGAAGGAACTAATGGAAGCGCTCAATTGATTTTTGATGGTGATGCTAGTACATATTATCACTCACAATACGCCAATCCAGGTGATAAAGATTCTTATGAATGGCCTCATAACATTTACATTGATTTTGGTAAAAAGCTTGAAGGCATAAATTCATTGGCTTACCATAAGCGTTTGCATCAGGGTAATCCAACTGAAGCAGGTCATATCAAAGAGTATGAAGTATATGCATGTAAAACAGAAGCGGATTTAAAAGATAGTACTAAAGGTACGTTAGTAGCATCAGGTACCTTTAAATCTGATAATAAAACAAAAGTAGAATATGCCAATTTTAATGAAGCAGTTAATACACAATATTTAAGATTTGTAGTTAAAAGTTCTTACGGGACAAAAGATCATAAATATGTTACATCTATTGGAGAATTAGAATTCTATAAAGATAAGGCTCAATTCCCTGAAAAATCTGCTTCACAGATTAAATCAAGTAACTTGACTGTTGATGGAAATCCAGTGGTTGGTGAAGCAAATGGTTATAAAACATTAACGTTTAAATTCAAACCTGTAACTGCTCGTAATGTTCAATATACAATTAAAGAAGTGATTTCTATGAAGGATGGAGAATCTTTCATGCGAAAACACTTAGAGATTGAAGTTCCTCAAGAACAGGCAGAACAAGCTAAAATTAAATATATCGATTTAGAAAATATGAATTTTCAAGATAGTGATGTAAAAGGTAATGGTTCTAACCAATCAACAGATACAAACTATTGGACAATTCAAGAATTACAAGATAATCCGCATATGGCAAATATGAAAGGTGATTATCTTGAATTAGGTCAGCCTTATTATGTTGGATCAATGTATTGGGGATGTGAATTCCCTCAAGCGGAAAATAAAGTTCGTGATAAAAAAGGATTTATTCGTTATCACTATGGTAAGAATTTGGTGGTAGAAAACGATAAGTCCGATGGACAGTTCCACAACTATAACAACTATAACAACGCAAACGGTATATCTGGAAAGATGATCACTTGGGATGCTGTTGTAGGTGCTGCACGTAGCACAGACTATCAAGTTGTTCAGTCGGATTTCTATGAATATATTGAAACTATCGCTACAAAAACAGGATTTAGACAACAGTTTAACTCTTGGTACGATAATATGAAGGATATCACTGATTCAAATATCCAGGAAAGTTTCAACGAAATTGAAAAAGGCTTTACACAATATGGTGTTAATCCATTAGATTCTTATGTAGTTGATGATGGATGGACAAATTATAGTTCGTTCTGGGATTTTGATAGAAGTGCAAATAAATTCCCTAATGAATTGTATAATTCAAGTTCCCAAGTAAATAAGATGGGTTCTAACTTTGGTTTATGGTTAGGTCCTCGTGGTGGATACGGTACAGAACGTCAAATCGCAAATTATATCGCAAATAATAATTTAGGATCTCGAAATGAAAATTCTGGAAATGATATTAACGTTTCTGATGGTCGTTATTTGGATAAATTAGTTAATGATATCTTTGTTGATTATCAAAATAAATTCGATATTAACTATTGGAAATTAGATGGTATGTTGTTAGAACCATCAACAAATTCGTCTAATGCCCATACAACAACAGACAAATTGTGTACAATTTCTGAAACATATGAGCGTTGGACAGACATGTTCGAAACAATGCGTAAAAATCGCCCAGATTTATGGATCAACATGACTTCATATGCAAACCCAAGTCCATGGCATGTACAGTGGGTAAATAGTGTATGGATGCAGAATACTGGTGATACTGGATATTCGAATAAATTTAATAGTAGCCATGAAGAACAGATGTTAACATTCCGTGATGGTGACTATTATGAATTCTTTACAAATAATCAGTGGCAGTTACCGAACAAATACTTCTATAACCATGATCCAGTTTATGCAAAAACAGCTCATAATGTTCCAGGTGGTCCGGGCCGACAAATTGAATATACAACTGATGAATTACGTAATCACCTGTACATGTTAGGTACTCGTGGTACTGCATTCTGGGAATACTATTATTCACCATCTATGTTTGATGATGAAAAATGGCAAGTAAATGCCGAAGCTGCAAATTGGATTGAAGATAACTTTGATATACTTCAAAAATCAAAAATGTTTGGTGGAGATCCAGAAAATGGTGATGTATATGGTTACTCTTGTTGGAATGGAAACCAAGGTATTGTTTCAATTCGTAACCCTAAAAATGTTGAACAAACATATACTCTTAAATTAGATGAAAAAGTTGGCGTTTCAAGCGGAGTGAAAAACGTTTATGGAAAAGTAGTTGTTGGTGATCAATCTCGTCAAACAAATGATTCTGTATCTCACAACACAGAATTGACTTATACATTAAAACCAAAAGAAGTATTGATTGTTCAATACGGTGCTCAAGATGGAACACCAGCAAAAATTGAATCAATGCATGCTGATAAAAACAAGGTAAGTGTTACATTTGATGAAAGAATTCAAACTCCAAAAGCAGGTAACTTTACTGTAGATGGAAATAAGGTTACTGATGTTAAATTGGATGCTGACTTACGTACTGCAGTACTTACTGTAGAAAAAGAGTTAGAAGATACTTCGGATGTTACAGTAAAAGTAAATGGAGTAAAAGATGTTGTAGGCAATGTATCAAAAACAGATTTCACTGATGATTACTATGCAAAAGATTTGATTAATGGAATTGGAAAAACTACATTAGATGGAAAACCAATTGATAAAGGAAATAAATATGCATTAGACGGAACACGTGGATTCACTGTATCTGGTGAAATCAATACGACTCAAACAAATGCTGAAATTGCAAGACAAGATGGAGCATTTACTGTTGGTATTGATGGTGATGGATATTTAACATTCAACTTTAATGGAATGAGTGTTAATTCAAAACATACTGAAAAGACACGTCAAAATGATGGCTCAGTTACAGAATCTGTTGAAGGAATTATTGCAGATGGAAAGAAACATCAATTTGCGGCTGTTAAAGAAGAAAATGGTATGATCAAGCTTTATATGGATGGTGAACTTGTCAACTCAACATATGATGCTTCAAAAGTAAATCCTAATGTTTCGAAAGGAAACTTAGTATTTGGTGATGGCTTAACAGGAGATGTTGAATATGTTACATTACATGACAAAGGATTAGGTTTTGATGAAGTAGGTGAATTAAAACCAGAGGAAAATGTTGAACGTAATGTTGTTAGCTCTTCGACTAATAAAAAAGTTAAGATTTCAGCTTATGATGTAACTGAAGATAAAGCAGTGGCTGAAAAATCAGATCGTCCATTTAATTATTTGAATGATGGAAAGAAAGATACTAGTAATTATTTAGAGCTTAAGGATACATCTGATGGTCAAAGACATTCTAGATATGTTCAAGTCGATTTAGGTGAGGAATATGAAATAAATAAAATTCATTTAACTCGTTATTATGATGATGGAAGAACATATGGTCCAACAGTTATTGAGTTAAGTAAAGATGAAAATTTTAAAGAAAAAGATCAAGTATATAACTCTGATACAACTGGAACTGTTCATAACAGAGGTGAAGGTGCTGATCCGTTATACAGTGAAACATCAGCAGGTAAGACAATAGAATTTGAAAAGAAGACTGCTCGTTATATTCGTGTTTACGTAAATGGAAGATCGGATCGAGAAGGTACTTCTGATCATATCGTTGAGTTAGAAGCTTATGGTGTAAAAATAAATGCAGATTCTAATAAACCAATAAGTCCAGATCGTGAAATTAATTTAACTCATTTAAATGAATTGATTGAACAAGCTGAGAAAAAAGCAGAATTAAAAGAGTATATAACAACAGATAGTTGGGATATAATGCAAAATGCATTGGAAGGTGCAAAAACTGTTAAAAATAACCCGATTACTCAAAAAGCAGTAGACGAAGCTTGTAAATTGCTTGAGAATGGATTAAAAGGTTTAAAAGCAGATAAATCAAAACTAGAACAGAGACTTGAAGATGCTAAAGCATATAATGGAAAAGAAGAGTTCTATACAGCAGACAGTTGGAAATCATTCTCAGATGCTTTAAAATTAGCTAAATCTGAATCTACAGATGAAAAATCTACACCAGAGACAGTGAAAAAAGCATATGAAGATTTAGATAAAGCTATTACTGGATTAACATATAAGGAAGTTGATAAAACAAACTTAAATAAGTTGATTGAAAAAGCTAAAGCGTATGATGGAAAACAAGAGTTCTATACAGAAGATAGCTGGAATACATTCGCAGAAGCATTAAATGTAGCTAACTCTGAATCTATAAATGAAAACTCTACACCGGAAATAGTGAAGAAAGCACATGATCAATTAAATAAGGCTATTAAAGGATTAACATATAAGGAAGTTGATAAAACAGACTTAAATAAGTTGATTGAAACAGCTAGAGGCAAAGCAGAAAAAGATTATACAACAGAAAGTTGGAATGTCTTTGCAGAAGCATTAGCAAATGCAGAAGGTGAATTGAAGTCTGATAAATCTACACCAGAAACTGTTAAGGATGCTCAAGAAAAATTAGATGCAGCTATTAAAGGATTAAAAGCTAAGAAAGTTGATAAATCTCAATTAGATGCGTTGATCAAAGAAGCAGAAGGTAAAAAAGAAGCAGATTATACACCAGAAAGCTGGACAACATTTGCAACTGAATTACAAAAAGCGAAAGAAGTAAATAGCGATAAAAATGCTAAACAGAAAACTGTAGATCAAACATGTGAAAGCTTAAGAGCAGCTATCGATAGTTTAGTAACTAAGACAGTTGATAAATCACAATTAGAAACGTTGATCAAAGAAGCAGAAGGTAAAACAGAAACTGATTATACAGCAAAGAGCTGGGCTAAATTAGTAACTGCATTAGAAGCTGCTAAATCTGAATTTAGAAATGAAAATGCAACACAGGAAAGTGTAAATAACGCATATGACAACTTAAAAACAGCAATTGATGGATTAACAGCCAAGGCTGATAAGACACAATTAAAAGCATTGATCGATGAAGCTAATGGCAAAAACAAAGCTGAATATACTTCAGTAAGCTGGAAAGCTTTAGAAGCAGCATTGAAAAATGCTCAATCAGTATATGATGCTGAAGATGCTACACAGAAATCAGTTCAAGATGCATACAATAGCTTGAAAGCAGCTGTTGATGGATTAACAGCTAAGGCTGATAAGACACAATTAAAATCATTGATTGATGAAGCTAATGGTAAAAACAAAACTGAATATACTTCAGCAAGTTGGAAAGTGTTAGAAGCAGCATTGAAAAATGCTCAATCAGTATATGATACTGAAGATGCTACACAGAAATCAGTGCAAGATGCATGTGATAGCTTGAGAACAGCTATTGATGGATTAAAAGTTAAGGTTGATAAATCAGAATTACAGGCATTGATTACAAAAGCTAAAGATAAGAAAGAAGCAGATTATACTGCCGATAGCTGGAAAGTCTTTGCAGACGCATTAGCAAATGCTGAAGGTGAATTGAAGTCTGATAAATCTACACCAGAAACTGTAAAAGCTGCACAAGATACATTATCTGAAGCTATTAAAGGTCTAGCACCTAAAAAACAGGTTGATAAGTCAGAATTACAAAAATTGATTGCAGAAGCTACTGGTAAAGAAGAAGCAGGTTATACACCAGAAAGCTGGGCAGCATTTACAACAGCATTAGGAACAGCAAATGAAGTAAATGGTAATAAAGATGCAACACAGGAAGTTGTAGATCAAGCGTGTGAAAGCTTAAGAACAGCTATGACTGGATTAACAGCTAAGGCTGATAAGACACAATTACAAGCATTGATTAATGAAGCTGGTAATAAAAACAAAGATGAGTATACAGAAGAAAGTTGGAAAGCTTTCGAAGCAGTATTAAATGATGCTAAGGATGTATCTGCAAATGAAAATGTTTCTCAGGATGCTGTAGATAAAGCTTGTGAAAGCTTAAGTAAAGCTATTGAAGAATTAAAATTCAACAAATCACAATTAAAAGTAGTGATTGATCAGGTTGAAAATAAAAATTCAGAGGATTATACAGAAGAAAGTTGGGAAACATTCGCAAATGCATTAGCAGAAGCTAGATCTGTATTTGAAGATGAGAATGCTACACCAGAATCTGTAGATCAAGCATACAGAAAATTAAATGAAGCTATTAATGGATTGACAGTTAAGGTTAATAAACCAGAACTAAAAGAATTAATCGATAAAGTTCAGGATAAAAAATCAGAGGATTATACAGATGCAAGCTGGGATGCTTTTGAAACTGCATTAGAAGAAGCTAAAGCTGTATTTGAAAATGAAGCTGCTACATCAGAACAAATTAGTCAAGCATATAGAAAATTAAATGAAGCTATTAATGGATTAACAGTTAAGGCTGATAAATCAGAATTAACTAAAGTAATTGCTTCTTGCGTGACTTTAAATGAATCTGATTACACACCAGAATCTTGGAAGCAATTTAAAGAAGCTTTAGATTATGCGGATGAAGTCAGTGCAAATCCAAATGTTTCACAAGAAGAAGTGGATGAAGCAAAAGACAAATTAGAAAAAGCAGTTAAAAACTTGGTTAAGGCTACTGGTTCAGAACAAAAACCAACTGAAAAACCAGATACAAAACCAGATACAAAACCGGAACAAAAGCCAACGGATAAGCCAGACACAAAACCGGAACAAAAACCTTCTGATAAACCGGAAGAAAAACCAACTGATAAACCAGATACAAAACCGGAACAAAAACCAACAGATAAACCTGTGCAGAAGCCAACAGAAAAACCTAGCAAAAACAATGGTACAAACACAGGAACTAGTACACATGTAGGTTTCTTTGCAACTACTGCTCTTGCATCAGCTACAGCTGTACTTGGATTATTTGGATATAAACGTCGCAACAAGAAAAAATAATGCGTAACAAGTTTGGATGGTTTAAATAGATTTATTCTCTTAGAATGAATCATATTCCAAAATGGTTTATAGCTGATTATGACTCGGATGACATATAGTTGTCCGAGTTTTTTTTGGTACTCCGCAATTAGATAGGGTCGACTAAAAGTTGTCTTCAAGAATCGCAGGGTTGAAAACCCTATGAGTGTTTAAAGGATTATTAACTAGGGAGCAGGGATGTTAAAATCTCTGCTCTTCTTAGTATGCCGAGCATGGCATATATCTAGACAGTGAAAGTCTGTTGTGGGTACCCTATTTCTTTCACAACGTCTTGGTTTTACGTTTACCTTTTGGACCTTGATTTGTTAAGTAATCTTATCCACCATTTAGCCTCATCAAGTTTCTCTGCGTACGCTCCAAAGAATTGCTACACCACTTCCTCCACCCATGACATCACTATCAACGGCTTGTGGTTCACTACACTTGGCGGTAACTACCCGTGGTTAGTTTATCTCCAACTGGACTCGTGCCATGCCCGGCACACAAGAAAAGAGCTGACAGAAAGGGTTGAATGTCAGCTCATGGAATAGGATTGTTGGATGATTTTGATTTACAAGATTTATGGCTCATCCAACAAAGCCTAGTATAACAGTGTGTTATGCGTTTTTTCAACAACAATTTCAGCTTCTTGCTTAGTCTTAAATAACTTGGTTACTCTAACTCTAGTTCCTGCTGGAGTTTCATTGTCATTGAATTTAATCGTACAAAAGCCTCCACCAGTACGAATCACAGTAGCTTCTCGGACATGATATCCATTCGATATGAAGAAGACAATGTCGTTAACATTATATTTATTCATATACATCCACCTTATCCCTAATGTAATTCAATCGTATCCTCAACTCTCCAATTTTTCAACCTCAAATTGCGGTCTGATACTTTTAACAATGAGTGATTTTCAACCACACACATAAAACAAAGAAAGCAAGCAACTAACACAAATTTCTATTTCTTGTGCCAATGCTTGCTAAGCTTTATTCATATTTTTCAACCACAAAATGCGGATACCCAAAAAAATAGAGGAAGCAGTGCTTCCTCTATGTGGCTTTATCGTCTCCCAATTCAACGTCTTCGGCCGGGAATCGCCAAGCTTTATCGTTTCTCGCTTCAACGTCTTCGGTGGAGAATCACCATTGCAGAGAATACTTCCTCTTTCCACATATATAATATCATGTTTCAGTAAGAATACAACATTAACAGCAATGCCAATCGAGTGTGCAATTATCGAACGATATTCAGTGCTTTACAACCTCATGTTTGAAACTGAATATGTACAGAAAGATGTAGATGACGATGTTATCGTAAGTGATAGAGAAGACGAATATACTGACTTTCTCATAGGGAAGAAGTTCTCAGCAAACTTTGACCTTGACGAAGAATATCAAAATTATCTGAATCATAAAGTTTCTTAAGAGTAAAAAAAAGGACCAGCTTCAACTGGTTCTATCGGATGATTTGTTAGGATTGATTGATGTTAGCATATAAATAGGACTAGTCAAAAAGAGAAAATTTACACCAGTGGTACAATAGAAAGAGGATGATTTACAGACGAAGGAAGGCAAAAAAAATGTCAAATAAAAAGAAACAGTTTGATCAAGAATTTAAACAAAATGCAGTCAATTATTGTTTAACACATCCAGAACTAAGTCGTAAAGAATGTGCGAAAAATTTAGGTATTGGAGATAGTACTTTATATAGATGGAAGCAGGAAGCTAAAGCCAATAACAATCAGGCAACATTTAAAGGTTCAGGAAATCTAACAGAGACCGAGCTTGAAAACAGGCGTTTAAAACGTGAATTAAAGGATACACAAGATGCTCTTGAAATCCTAAAAAAAGCCATCAGCATTCTGGGAGAATAACACAAGTTCTGTACTGTCTTGTCTCTGAAGAGTCTAAAGTCGACAAAGAATTTTCAGTGACTGGAGTGCTAAGTAAGCTACATTTGTCAAAATCAGGATATTACAATTATCTGCATCGAAAACCTAGCAAGCAATCTATATCAAAGAAAAATAGAATTCAAACAATTCAAGCTATATATGACGATAATCATCAAATTTATGGTGCACCAAAGATAGCAAAAGAGATGCAAAAACAAGGTGAAAAAATATCGGAAAGAACAGTAGGAGTATATATGCGAGAAATGGGTATCAAAGCCTGTTACATTAAGCCATATGTAAAAACAACCTTTGATAGTGATTTTTCAACAAAGCTGCATAACATATTAAAAAGAGACTTTTCACCAAGCAAGCCAAATGAGGCATGGTGTACAGATATAACGTATATATTTACCTTGGAAGGATTTGTATACCTTACAAGTGTAATGGATTTATATTCAAGAAAAATAATTGCATGGACGCTATCAAAGACACTGGAAGTAGAAGAAGTGTTGAAATGTATAGAAATGGCTAGAAAGCGCAGAAAAACAGCAGATCCTGTAATTATTCATTCAGATAGAGGAGTACATTATACAAGCAAACTTTATAAAAAATTAACCAAAGGATTGATTCTAAGTTATTCAAAGAAAGGCACACCTTGGGACAATGCATGCATAGAATCTTTTCATTCAGTAATAAAAAGAGAATGGTTAAATCGTACTTTAATTTATGATTATGATCATGCATATGATTTGTGTTTCGAATATATTGAAACATTCTACAACACCATACGAATTCATAGTCATTGCGGTTATGAATCGCCAAATCAATATGAGAATAATTATTATTCAAAGCATTAGAATTTAAAATTTATCTATTTTAGGAGTCCTTTTTCTTGACATAGTACCAGATGCATTGGTGTAATCACCCGACAAGGATAATATACCATACATCATCTCTGCAAAGCCAAACAATTTGATATAATAGAAAATAACGAGAATGAGCGGAATGTTTAATAATCACTTGGATTCTTGTCATACCCTTTGTTTAATCATTCATTTAACACTGTTCAACACCCTGTGAAAAGACTGTACAAATTCACCGACAGAAACAGAGAGAAAAGGGATGAGAAATTAAACAAAAAGAGAATGAGTGATTATGTAGTAGACGGTAAAGATGTGGTCTTTTATTCTAATAAGACATTGTAAGTAATCTTTCTTCTATTTTTTGTAACCTTTTTAAAACCTGTTTATATGGCTTTCCTAGACTTTGTCCATCAACTATTTGATATGGACCGATATAATATTGTATTTCCTCTAGATGAACAGAATATAATTCACAATATGGTCTTGATGCATTTATTGGTTCGCACATCATAACACATTTTTTGTTTTCCATATTGATGTCGAATAGATAATAATAAGTGAATGTATCTTCGCTGAATAGAATTGCTCTAATATTGTCTTTTTTACCGCTTCTTGTTTTGTTCAAATATTCAATTAGTTTACCGTTCATTAATCTTTGTTCTCCTTTTTAATCAAATGGTCTTTCAACCTGTAAGATTTACCGTTGATTGTGACAACCTTAGCGTGATGTAAGATTCTATCTACAATCGCATTTGCGATAACTGGATCACCAAATATATCATCCCATTCACCAAAGTTTATGTTTGTTGTGATGATGGTACTTTTGTTCTCATATCTTCTGTCAATCAATTGAAAAAATAGCTTAGAGTCTTCTTTATCAATAGGAAGATAACCAAGTTCGTCTATAATCAATAATTTATATTTATTGAAATGCTTCAATCGATCTTCTAATCTATTTTCTAATTTTGCTTTTTTTAGCTGCATAATCAAATCATGACATTTAATAAAATATGTCGTATTTCTTTTCTTGGCAGAGGCAATACCTATAGCTGTCGCCAAATGTGTTTTACCTACACCAGATGGTCCTAGAAATACAATGTTTTCCTTTTTATCTATAAATCCCAATGATTCGAATTCTAATATTTGTGCTTTGTTTACTGATGGTTGGAAATCAAAGTCAAAATCTTTAACTTCTTTAATAAAAGGGAATGCTCCAACTTTGACCATTGCTTTGATTAGATTCGTTTTGCGATGATCCATTTCAATATCTGTAAGCCTTAATAATCCTTCCGTAAAACTTAATTCATTAGCTGTTATAAAATCTATTACTTCATCCAAGCTTTCACTTGCTTTATTTAATTTTAGATATTCTAGATTATCTTTTAATCTTTGATACGTACTAATCATTTATACATCTCTCCCAGTTCTTTTAAATTGTTTTCCGCAAATTCCTTGATGCTTTGACCACTTCTCATTAAAGAGTATTCAGCCTTTTCTAGTGCGTGTTCTACCAATTCTATTTTCTTTACGTTATCTTTGCTTATTTGATGTATTACGATAAGTTCTGTGTTATTATACACGTAAAGATAGTCATCGAAAGCCTGGGCATTAAGTTCTTTGCCACAATATTTGATTGGAGTAGAATACTTTTTGCCACTATAACTCACAAATCCTTGCGAGTCGGCTTTAAGTGACAATTCTTTGATTTTATAAAGGCTTCTTATATTGTCTTGTGGTAAAGGTGATAAGAAGCCTTTTTCTTTTTGTAAGTGTAAGATCGGTATCTTACCAGTTTCGGAATGAAGTTTATTGTTTTCTCTGTCACATATCTTAGTGACCTGATTTCGTAATCCAACTAAATCCAATAAACCATTGTATGCGTATAATTCATCAAGTAATTTCATCGGAGCTTCAACCTTAGCTTTAACTTCAGGTTCACCTGCGATACATGGCTTCACTTCAAAACCATAATCTTTTGCGAATTGTGCGAATTTGTTGTTGATCTTACCCTTAGAATACTCAGTTCTTGGATCATCCATGACAGTTTTCATATTGTCGGTTCTTAACGTTTTAGGAACACCACCAGCCATTTCAAAAGCTGTATCCAGATGATGAAACAAGACTGTCTGAGTTTTGCTCATGGATAAGAAATATATCTTAAATCTAGAAAACGAATAAACTAAGGCAAAAACATTCAATGTTACTAGCTCACCAGTCTTTAATGTAATAGTTAGTTCTTCTTTCCAATCGAGCTGCGCTTCTTCACCCATTCCCGTTTGATATGTGATTATATGTGCTTTGCTTTTACAATCTCTCTTTACTCCATTTACGGTTCTGTTTGTCTTGCCATCAAAATACGATTGAAATTCATTTCTTTGTGATATCCATCTTCTAAAAGAAGATTGAGCGCAATTTAAGTCATGGTTGTCGACTAAGTACTGCCATAACACACGTTTATAGAAAAACACCTGAACATCTTGTTGATTGAGCAAGTAATCAATAACATCATAATATTCATCTATTTTACTACCTCTTTTTCGAGTATCACATTTCGAATAACCATCAATATATTTACTGACAGTTCTACGATCGACACCAAGTTCTCTTGCAATTTCTGATTTATTCACTTTAATACTGCCTACCTCCTGTAATCGTCCCAATATAAAAAGATCATTTAAGGAACGTATTTCTACATTGTTGTTTACTTCTAGGTTGATTAACACTTATATACCTCCTTGTAAACCTCAAGGATTATATCAAAGCGTAATCAGAAGTGTACATTCTTAAATGATCATTTATGTACATATTTAGATTATCATTTATATATTGTCATGATTTCATCTGAAACTCTAATTTTTAAAATGGGATCATACTTGTTTATTGGTTTAAGAACTCTCAATTTGCTGATTGTGGAGATATTTTGTACCATTGCATAGGAGTCAACACCCATTTTTTGATACATTTTGGCAACCAAAATAAACTTATTTGCATTATCTAACATTGCTTTTTTCTCTTCATCTGTAACATTTTTAATGTTCTCTATGAATTCATTTAATTGTTTATCTAAGAAAGGGATTGCTTCATTAAGAAAAAAATTACCGATTGGAACATAATAAGGCTTATTTTTTGAACTTAATGGAATTACCGTTAGCACACCATTATTAGGTGAATCATTTTTCGTTAAAACGATAGCTAAATGTTTCCCCTTGATTTCACTACCCATAGATGGTGAAAATTCCACCATTACAACATTTCCTCGCTTAAATCTTTGAAATTTCATTTTATTTTTCCTTCTTTAATTCTTTCATATTCCATCTGAGCTACTGTATCCACTGTATGTTGACCTTTGTTATCCAGATACCTATATGTTTCCAAGTGTTTGTGTTAATACATTAAAGGATCAATTAGCACTATATATTATTTCACCTATATTCTACTAAAATCTTCGTTAGATAGATATTTTAAAATAAAGTGAATATTCGATGTTAAATTCATCTAAATCAAATACGCATAACACAGTACTTGACAATCCAAGGTAGTGTGTATATCATAATAGTGAACGGGGTGATATTATGCAGCCAAGAGCGGTGATTTATTGTTCTAAACATGGAGCAACAAAAGAATATGCGCAATGTTTAGGTAAAAAAAAGAATCTTCCTGTGATTTCGATTGACCATATTTCGGGATACTCTTTCCAAAATATTCCGGTGTATTTTTGTGGTTGGATTCGTAACGGAAAAATCATGGGGTTGAATAAAGCTTCGAAATTATTTATGTGTGTTCAGGTAATTGGTGTGGGTGCCATTGAATATAATGAGGCATATGAATTGAAGTTGAAATATAAGAATGGGATTGTGAATCCAAACTTTAAGTATGTACAGTCGATTCGTAATCTTTCATTGACAACTTTGGAAAAGATGTATGTAGATGTGTTTCAGCCATCATTAATGGGAAAGAATAGGGGTGAAACGCATGAATACTCAATTTAAAAAAGGTGTTTTAGAGTTGATTGTATTAAAGGCTATTGTATCGGATGATCTATATGGGTATCAGCTTGTGTCTCGTATCAACGAGGTAATTCAAGTAAATGAAGGTACGATTTATCCTTTGTTGAAGCGATTGTCGAACGATCGTTTGTTGGAGTCTTATTTAAAAGAATCTACGGAGGGTCCTCCAAGAAAGTATTATCATATCACAAATTTAGGACTTGAAAGATATGATGCATTATTATCGGAGTGGACGGATTTTTCAGATAGTGTAAATGCATATTTGAAAGGAGTGAAGTAGGGTGTTAAAAAAGGAATTTTTGGATGTTTTAAATCAAAAGTTATCGTTGATTAGTGATAAAGAAAGAGAAGACATCATATTGGAATATGGAACGTATATTGATGACAAGATTGCTGGTGGTGTTGCAGAAGAAGAGGCTGTTGCTGGATTTGGTGATGTGGATGAATTGGTAAAGGATATTCTAGATGCATATAAGATCAATACGGACTCAATGGATCCATTCTCTAATCGTGCAGATAAAACGATTGATAAGGTGTATGCCAAGGTTGAGGAATTGTTTTCTAAGCTTGGTAATTTTTCGATGAATGAAATCTTTCACATCTTATTTGATGCGATTGTTTTAGTGTTGATTTTGTTGATTGGAAAAGTCATCGTGGTTGATATATTATGCCAATTTTTATTGTCTATGATTTTTTCATTCTTTGTCGGATTCTATATGATCACAGATTTTATGTTAAGTCTTTGTCGCATACTATATTTATGTTTAGCCATTTATTTCTTTGTGAAAGTCATGGCTAAAAGAGTGGAGCGTTATCGTTTGCATGCACATAATGTGGGTGTGATGGATGATATCAAAGATACTTGGAATGATAATATTAAATCGAGTGATTTGCCTCCAACACCTGAGCGTCCTTTGTATCATGAAAGAAAGCCAAGACATCTTGAATCGGATGCCTTAAAGGTGATCTTAGTCTTGGCTATGATTCCTGTAGCGTGTGTTTTGATTGGTAGTGGTATTGGTTTAGTGGTGTTAATTTATGTCAGTGCTATGTATGCCACAACAAGCGCTGGATTATATTGTATGGATATTGCCTTTGTGTTAGGAAGTTTGGCAATACTATTGATGTTAGTTCGTGCTTGGCCTAAGAGGGTGGATACAAATGCGTAAGTTAGGTGTATTGTTGGTTGTTTCAATCTTATTATTTGTGTTTGGTTGTGGAACTTTTGTGTATGAATTGAGTCAAATTAGTCCAAATCAAATTGATTTGTCAAAAGAAACGCAGACTATGACAACGACAATGCCAGATCGTTGTCGTTTGTATACAAAAACGTATTTAAGTTCGGTTGGCGATGTACGTGTCGTTGTGGATGAGATGGTGGAAGATAATCAATTACCGAATAATTCATTGGTGATCACATATCCTAAAATGCTTCATGTTGTGCAGGATGGGGATCAATTGGATTTACAGATGGATGATTATGAAATGTCAAAGAATCTTCAAACCATTTTTGATACGTTCAAATCGAAGAGTTATGATGAGTATTGTGCAAAGAATGGTGAAATTCATGTAAGTCTTCGATATGGTAAGGCATTAAAGGATAAAATTACATTGGTGGATGACTACTATTAAGGAACAGTTTATACTGTTTCTTTTTGATTTTTAACAAGTGTGTTAAAATACTGTTATGGTGAAAAATAATAGAGACTGGAGTCGTTTGTTGAGAATGATTCTGGTGGATGATAAAAAGAAGTCAAATTCGCTAAGGAATTTAAAAAGGGGTAAAGTGACAAATACGCCTTTACGTAGAAAGCAGGATGTGAAACGATGAGTGATACGAATACGATGTCAACGAGTGCAAGGTTTGCGCAGATTGTATCTATATTAAGAAAACATCATATCCAAAAGGGAATGGATCCCGTTAAGTTACGTATGATACTTGAAGACTTGGGTCCTACTTTCGTTAAGATTGGGCAAATCATGTCGACAAGACAGGATCTGTTTTCTGAGCGTTATTGTAAGGAGTTGATGAAGCTTCGCTCGCAGGCAAGTCCCATGCCTTTTTCTATGGTTGAACAAATCATTCAAGAGACGTATGGCGATTTATTTCAAGAAGAGTTTGAAAGTATTGATGAGATTTGTCTAGGTTCCGCATCTATTGCGCAGGTGCACGCTGCTACTTTGAAGTCTAAGGAGCGAGTTGTGCTTAAGATTCAGCGTCCTAAGATTTATGAGTGGATGGAACGGGATGTGGCCTTGTTAAGAAAGGCTGTTAAGATATTGAATCTTTCAGATATTGTATCAAGCGTAGTGGATCTAGATATGGTCATCGATGAATTTTGGACAACCGCAAAACAGGAGATGGATTTTACGATTGAGGCTCAATTTGCGAAACGCTTTAAGAATGATTATAAGGATTGTAAGTTTATTGATGCGCCAAAGATTTATGATGAATATACAAGAAAGAATATTCTGGTGATGGAATATGTGGATGGCATTGAGATCAATGATTCAAAAAAATTAGATGAACTGGGCTATGATCGTAGTGAGATAGCGGATAAATTGGCATTTAATTATATTTCACAGATTATTGAAAATGGTTTCTTTCATGCGGATCCACATTCGGGAAACCTAAGAATTCGTGATAATCAAATCGTATGGATTGATTTTGGTATGATGGGCACTTTAGATGCGAATGAACGTGAAACGATGAAGGAGGCTGTTCGTGCCATTGCCTTGAGGGATACACAAAAGTTAGTGGATTGTATCTTGATGATAGGGGATTGTAAAAAGGAGATTGATTATACGGCTTTTTGTGCGGATATGGATCGTTTTGTGAATCAATATTTGAGTGTTCCATATTCAGAAATTGATGTTGCCAAACTGATTCAGGATATGTTTTCAATTTGTCATGTATATTCGATTTCTTTGCCTAAAGGCATTAGTATGTTAGCTCGTTCTATGATGACGATTGAAGGAACGTTAACGGCTTTAGATCCGAATATGAATACGATGAAGATTGCGATGAGTCATAAGTCAAGTTTGACAAAAATTGATTGGGAGAAAGAAATTAAGTCGGGATTTAAGCGTAGTATTGATGCGCTTTCTCGTTCGGTGGATATTCCTGTGCAGGCAAGCGATGTGTTGAAGATGGTTCAAAGAGGACAAATCAAGGTCAATTTGAATCTAATGGGTTCTCAAGCTCCACTTGCCAAGATTGATCAGATGGTGAATCGTTTGATTGTATGTGTGTTGATTGCCGCTTTGGTTGTGGGTTCAAGTTTGATTTGTACGACAAAGATGAAGCCGATGATTATGGGAATACCAGCACTTGGATTTTTTGGGTACATCATTGCGATTGGGATGAGTGTATGGTTGTTTTTTAAGATGTTATTTTTGCATCGAAAAAACAAGTCTTTTTAAAGGGGAAGTATATGAAAAAAGGTAAAACTACAGTGGCTTCACTATTGATTGTGTTGGTCACTTTGGGACTGGATCAATGGACAAAGTGGGCTGTTGAGAAGTCTATCGCATTAAATGATTCGGTTGAAATGATCAATCATTTCTTTTATTTGACATATGTTCGAAATACAGGAGCAGGTTTCAGTATGTTTGCGGAAGCTGGAATGGGTTTCTTTGCCGCACTTACCATTATTGCCTTAGTTGGTATGGTATATATGTTTTTTAAAACGAATGATTCGCGTTATCAGATTTGTTTATCTTTAGTTTTTTCGGGAGCTATTGGAAACTTTATCGATCGTATGACGCTAGGCTTTGTAAGAGACTTTTTTAGTTTCTATATTTTTGGCTATCCATTTCCCGTATTTAATGTAGCAGATATCTGTATTACAGTAGGTATCGCATTAATATTAGTAAGTATGTTTATAGATGATAAGAAGGAGCAAGCAAGATGGAAACAAGAATCTTAAAGATAGATGAAGATACTAAATTGGATCGTTTGGATAAGGTTCTTGCGGAAAAATTGGATTTTTCACGTAAGAGAATTAAGGATTTATTAGACGAAGGAAATGTCTTGGTCAATCAAAAGGTTATGAAGGCAAGTTATAAAGTTTGTGTAGGAGATGAAATCGAGGTTTCTATTCCTGAACTAGATTCTATGGAAGTTCTTCCTGAACCAATTGATTTGGATATTGTATATGAGGATCATGATATTATAGTGATCAATAAGCCAAAGGGCATGGTTGTGCATCCAGCTCCTGGTCATTATTCTGGAACTTTAGTGAATGCGTTGTTGTATCATTGTAAAGATTTGAGTGGTATCAATGGGGTGATGCGTCCAGGTATCGTACATCGTATTGATAAGGATACGTCAGGATTATTGGTTGTTGCCAAGAATGATGTGGCCCATGAATCTTTAAGTCAGCAATTACAGGATAAAACGTGTCATCGTGAATATGTAGCTATTGTACATAATCCTTTTACGCACGAGCATGGTACGATTCATGCACCAATTGGTCGTGATGAAAAGGATCGTCAGAAGATGGCGGTTACCGCAAATAATTCGAAGGATGCGATTACGCATTTTACAGTATTGGAAAACTTCAAGAAATTTGCGTATATCAAATGTCAGTTAGAGACGGGTAGAACACATCAAATTCGTGTTCATATGCAGTATATTGAACATCCAATCGCAGCAGATCCCAAGTATGGTCCTAGAAAAACAATTCAGGCCAATGGTCAGTTGTTGCATGCGTGTGCGTTGGAGTTTGTGCATCCTACGACAAAGGAAAAGATGCGTTTTGAGATTGGTTTAGAACCTACTTTTGAAAGAGTTTTAAATGAACTTAGAGAAGGGGAAGAATAATGCGTGATGATGTATTAAGTTGGGATCAATATTTTATGGGCATGGCTCATTTGAGTGCAAAGCGTTCAAAGGATCCAAATACGCGTGTAGGAGCTTGTATTGTCAATCCTCAAAAAAGAGTGGTTGGACTTGGATACAATGGTTTTCCTTATGGTTGTGAAGATGAGGAGTTTCCTTGGGATCGAGATGGTGAATTTCTTGAGACTAAGTATCCTTATGTTGTGCATGCTGAATTGAATGCGATTTTAAATAGTATTCAAGACCTTCATGGTTGTACTTTATATGTATCGTTATTTCCTTGTAACGAATGTGCAAAGGCCATTATTCAGGCTGGCATTTCTTGCGTAGTATATGAAAGTGATAAGTATGATGGAACTGAAGGCAATATTGCCAGTAAGCGTATGTTTCATGAGGCGGGAGTAAAGCTTGTACAGCTTCCTTATGAGATTGATGTAGAAACAAAAATCAGTGAGCGTTAAGTCATCCAGTTGGATGGCTTTTTATTTTAAAAGTAAACGTTGTAAATAAATGAAAATTGTGTAACAAAAAAGACAAAGTTATATGTTTTATAACCACTTTATAACCGTTAAAATTCTATACTTTAGTTGTAGATGGGAAGGGTAACTATCTAAGAATAGAAAAGGAGGAAAATTGAATATGTTGAAGAACTTGAAGAGAGCATCGGCGATCATGTTGTCGCTTGCGATGGCTGTTCAGTTCGGAATGGCAGATACTTACTTTGCGAATACGCTATCAGAAGAACCAATAATAGAAGAAACCCAAGAACAAGAACCGGTAACGGTTGAAGAGGGTTCGCAACAAGTGGCTGTCGAACAAACTGAAGCGCCTGCAATAGATGCGAAAGAAGAGTTTGTACAAGTGCCTGAAACCAAGTCTGTAACATTAAGTTATGTAGCTGAAGATGGAACAATATTACAAGATGCTACCACTCATGAGTATGAGATGGGTTACAGCTTGAATTCGGATGCAAGTGTGATGTTGAATTTTGATGGTTATACCCTAAAAGATGTAGTTATGAATGATTCACAAATCGTAGCTGCAGCCCAGGCAAATTTAAATGTGACTTCAGATTTGACAAGTGTGAAATTTGTTTACCAGAAGGTAATGACAGAATCGCACCCAGAAGCAAATGAAGCTCAAGAAGAAAACAAAACTGAAGAAAAAACAGAAGAAGATGCTGAGGCAGACCCAGAAGCGAAGGAAGAATTACCAGAGTATCCTGCATTTGATATGAGTGCTACAGCTGGAAACGTAACCGTTCATGTAACGGCGGCCGAAGGTGTTTTACCGAGTGGTGCACAATTAATCGTTAAGCGTGTTACAAGAAAAGCTATTTTGAACGCTGTTGAAGAAACAGTTACGGAAAAGGATAAAGAGGTTGATTCAGCTATAGCTCTGGATATTACGATTGTGAATGCAGATGGTATCGAAATTCAACCAAACGGAATTGTTAATGTTAGCTTTGAAAATGTAGCAGTTGGTGGTGAAGAAGTCAATGTTTACCATGTTACAGATGATGCAAGTACAGTAACAGAGGTTGCTACAAATACACAAAGCTTTGATGCAAATCACTTCTCAATTTATGTTATTACGGGTGAAAAGAAAGTCGAGTTGACAACATTTAACTTTGTTGCAAATGAACAAAACGTAAGTAAACAAATCGTTAAAACGGGGGATACATTGATTACTCCAACTGCTCCAGATATTGCTGGAAAAGCATTTGTGGAATGGCAAGAAAATGGATCTAAGTTTGATGGCTTTGGTGTACAGACAATTACTAAGACTGAAACTCGTACAATTACTGCAAAATACGAAGACGCATTATATGTTTACTTCTATAATCCAGATGGTACACAAATTATGCGTACAGAAAAGGTTGCAGATCACAAGGGTCATGATTACTCACACGTATCTTATGATGTTGACGCAACTCACAAATTAGTTGGTTGGGCAGCAGATCAGAATGGTACTACAAATATCGCAAAAAATATTACAGTTCCAGAAGGAAGTACTTCTGTAAATGTATATGCGATTATTAAAGAAGGGTATTGGGTAACTTTTGATTCAGATGGTGGAAGCGCAATCGATTCTCAATTCGTATTTGACAAAATCTCTCTAAATGATCAAACAACACCTACAAAGCCAGGGTATACATTTGATGGTTGGTACAATGGAACAGAAAAAGTAAAGAATGGAACACAAATCACTAAACGTATGACTTTAAAAGCTCATTGGACACCAAAACAAGTTAGCTATACAGTTATTCACTGGTGGGAAAATGCCGATGATGATGGATATTCATTCCATGAATCTCAAGAGTTACAAGGATTGACTGGTAAAACAACAGAAGCTGTAGCTAAGTCTTATACAACAAGTGGTAAAAACATTCATGGTGAATCAGTAACTGATAAAGTCTTTACCGCAAGCACTATTTCTCAAAAGACAATCAAAGGTGATGGTTCTACAATTGTAAACGTATACTACAAGAGAAAAACGTATACAATGCATTTTAAAGAAAGACGAAACTCACGTAAAGATTTATCAACAATCACAAAAAAATGGGGTCAAAGTATTTCAAAAAAAGAATGGCCTACATATGATGGAAATGGTAACTGGCAGATTTCAAATAGTAGGTATCTAGCTTTTACGAGCTCAATGCCAATGAAAGACTCTACATTATGGAGTACAAGTGGTTATTATACTTATAAAGCATATTATTACGTGCAAAAGATTGATGGAAATGGTTATAATCTACATCATACAGATACAATCAAAATGGATAGCAATCCAAAAATCGGAAATGAAGATTGTTATGCGATTGCAGGATTTGCATATTCTCATGGTGATCCTGGTGTAGGTGGTAGATACAAAGATGCAAAATTCTACTACACTCGTAATTCTTATAAAATCAGATTTATCAATAATGGTAAAGAAGATAAATCGGTAGAAAAGAAGTATGAACAAAGTATTTCAAGTGAAAACTATACGCCTGCTAGACCTAGTTCACTTCCAGAATACTATGTATTTGATGGATGGTATGAAAACGAACTTTGTGAAGGTGAAGCATTTAATTTTACTGGTCAGAAGATGCCAGCTCAAAATGTGACTCTATACGCAAAATGGACAGCTAAGAAGATTAACTTAACTTATAACTTGAATAATCCTGAGGGTACAGTAGATAAGGATACTAAGAAGGTAGAAGCTGGTACAATAGCTAGTACAGTATTACCAAGTATTCCAACTATCAATGAATATTCATTTGCGGGTTGGTATTATGCGGATGGTAATGGAAATATTACTTCGGAAGCATTCCATACAGGTAGTACAATTACGAGAGATACAAGTATCGTTGGTAAATGGTTGTACAAAGGTGAATTAAGAGTTGTTTATAATCCTGGTACTGAAAAGGATGCAACTGTTCCTACGGATGATAGAGTTTATGCAGGTGGTGCAAGAGTTACTGTAGCTGGTAATGCAACGACTACTTCAGGTAAAAAATTCTTAGGTTGGGAATTAAATGGAAACGTTTATAAACCTGGACAATCATTTGAAGTAAACAAGGACATTGCGAATAAGGATAATCAGATTATCTTAACGGCAACTTGGGGTAATGCAGAAACTTCAACAACATTGACTTATGATCCTGGTAATGGAATTGGTAAAGTTAAGACAGTTAATGTCATGAATAATGAGGCAGTAAAAATTAAAGCTCATAATTCATTAGGATTTACGGCTCCTGTAGAAGCAGGTAAAGAATACTACTTTGCAGGTTGGGCTGATTCTAAAACAGGAAATGCAACTTATGCAGATGGACAAACAATCAATATTGATGCGAATGGTGAAAACGTTCTATATGCAGTTTGGGTTGAAAAGACTGAAATCACATTGGTTGCGAATAGTGGTACACGTACTTATAACGGTGCTGAACAGTCAATCGAAGGTTTTGAATCAACTACAATGAATGGCTACACAGTATCTGGATTAACGGCAGTAACTAAGGGTACAAATGTTGGTGAATATACGAACACTGTATTTGATGGAACGGCTAAGGTTGAAAAAGATGGTGTTGATGTAACGGATAAAGTGGTTGTAAAGACTCGTGCTGGTAAGTTGGTTATTACGCCTAAGTCAATCAATACGCAAGAAATTACAGTAACTAAACCTGCTGATTCTAAGTATGATGGTAATGAACACAAGAATAAACCAACTGTTAAAGATGGTGAAAAAGTATTAGTAGAAGATACGGATTACACATTATCTTACAGTGAAGATGTTATCAATGCTGGTACAGTAACAGTAACAATCAAAGGTAAGGGTAACTATTCCCAAGAAACTACAGTTGATTACCAAATTACTCCACGAACAGTTAAATTAACGAGTGGATCTGATTCTAAGACTTATGATGGAACTCCATTGACTAAACATGAAGTTAAAGAAGATGGTTTCGTAAAAGATGATGGTGCGACTTATGAGTTTACTGGATCTCAGACAAATGTTGGTACAAGTGACAATACATTTGCTTATGCATTGAAAGATGGAACATTAGCTTCTAACTATATCATTACAACTGAAGCAGGTAAGTTAACGGTTAACCCTGTAACAGATAAAGTGACAGTGACTATTAAAGAACATAGTGCTGAACATGTCTATGATGGAACTGAAAAGACTGTAACTGGATATGATGTTAAGTCAATCAGCAATAAGCATTATACAAAAGATGATTTCACATTTACTGGTACGGCTGAGGTTAAGGGTACAAATGTTGGTGAATATCCAATGAATGTACAAGCATCGGATTTCACAAATAACAGTCATAACTTCACAAATGTAACATTCATTATTGAAGATGGATCATTAAAGATTACGCCTAAGTCAATCGTTCCTAGTGAAACAAATGGTATGGAAGTAACTGGTCCTGCAGATACTAAGTACAATGGTGATGAACAAAAACTTACACCGGTAGTAAAAGATCAGGGTAAAGTATTGACAGAAAATGTAGATTACAAATTATCATATACTGGTGACACAACAAATGTTGGTACAGTAAAAATTACGATTAAGGGTAAAGGTAACTATAATGGTTCTACAGAAGTAAGTTATAAGATTACAAAGCGTAGTGTAACATTGACAAGTGCAACAGATTCTAAGGTTTATGACAAGGATCCATTAACAAACCATAACGTAGCAGTTGGTGGTGATGGATTCGTTAAAGAAGAAGGTGCAACTTACAATGTAACTGGAAGTCAGACAAGTGTTGGTGAAAGTGATAATGAATTTACTTACACATTGAAGTCAAATACAAAGGCTGAAAACTACAATATTACTACTCATAATGGTAAGTTAATAGTGACAGCTGAAGCGAGTGAAGTTACAGTAGTCATTACTGGTCGTACTGGAACGTTCCCATATGATGGAACTGAAAAGAGTGTCAAAGGTTATGATGTATCGATTACTCAGGGTAGTACTTATACAGAAGCAGATTTCACATTCAGTGGAAATGATGAAGTTAAAGGTACTGAGGCTAATACATATCCAATGGGATTAAAGGTAAGTGATTTCACAAATAACAATACGAACTACAGTTCTGTAACGTTCGTAGTAAATGATGGATCATTAGTAATTAATCCTAAGTCAATCATCCCTGATGGACCGGATACTCCAGATGAAAAGAAGACTGGTATTGAAGTCACAGATCCTGAAGGTTCAATCTATGATGGTTTACCACATGTAAATCCATTAAAAGTAACAGATACTAAGACTGGTAAGGAACTAGAAGAAAACAAAGATTACACATTGACATATGTAGGTGATGTAGTCAATGTTGGAACTGTGAAAGTAAAAGTCAAAGGTATTGGAAACTATACAGGTGAATTTACTAAGAAATATCAGATTACTCCAAGAGAATATACAGTGACAACAGACAGTGCTGAAAAGCCTTATGATGGAACTGCATTAACAGCTGGTGGTAGAGTTAACAACTTAGTAGATGGCGAAACAGTTACATTAAAGATAACTGGTAGTCAGACTGAGGTTGGTTCTTCTAACAATACTTATAGTTTAACTTGGGATGGTTCTGCAAAAGAAAAGAACTATACTCATGGAACAGATTCTATTGGATTATTAACAGTTACTCCTAAGTCAATTATTCCTAGTGATACAAATGGTATTGAAGTAACAAAACCTGCTGATTCTAAGTATGATGGTAATGTTCATGAAAATAAACCGGAAGTCAAAGATACTAAGACGGGTGCAACGTTAGTTGAAGGTACAGATTACACATTATCTTATAAGGGTGATACTACAAATGCTGGTACAGTAAAAGTAACGATTACAGGTGCTGGAAACTACACAGGTAGTCATAACGTAGAATATCAAATCACTAAGCGTAATGTAACATTGACAAGTGCAACTGCTTCTAAGGTTTATGATAAGACTCCATTAACAAACAGCAATATAACAATTGGTGGTGATGGATTCGCTAAATTAGAGGGTGCATCTTACCATGTAACTGGATCTCAAACAAATGTTGGTGACAGTGACAATGAATTTACTTACAAGTTGAACGAGGGTACGAAGGATTCTAACTACAACATCGAAGTTAAGTTTGGTAAATTATATATCACAACTCAAGATGGACAAGTGATCGTAGTCATTACGGGTCATAAAAAAACATACGATTATGATGGAACTGAAAAGACAGTGGACGGATATGATGTATCCATTACTGAAGGTAGTACGTATGCAGAAACAGATTTCACATTCAATGGAAATGCTGAAGTGAAAGCGACTGAAGCCAATACATATCCAATGGGATTAAAGGTAAGTGATTTCACAAATAACAATACGAACTACAGTTCTGTAACGTTTGTAGTAAATGATGGATTATTAGTAATTAAACCTAAGTCAATCATTCCTGATGGGCCGAATACTCCAGATGAAAAGAAGACTGGTATTGAAGTCACAAATCCTGAAGATTCAATCTATGATGGTTTACCACATGTAAATCCATTAACAGTAACAGATACTAAGACTAAGACGGATTTAGAAGAAAACAAAGATTACACATTGACATATAGTAGTGATGTAATCAATGTTGGTACAGTTGAAGTAAATGTTAAAGGTATCGGAAACTATACTGGTGAATTTACTAAGACTTATAAGATCACACCAAAAGAATATACAGTAACAACTGATTCTGCAAAGAAGGTTTATGATGGAACTGCATTAATAGCTGGTGGTAAGATTGAAGGCATCGTTGATGGTGAAGTGGTTGTTGTTCATACAACGGGTAGTCAAACGGATGTTGGTTCAACTCCTAATACTTATAAATTAGAGTGGAAGAAAGCTTCAAGTAAAAACTACAAGTTAAAAGAAGATTCTATTGGAACATTAACAGTAACAGAACAGACAATCGATCCAGGTAAAGATCCAGACAATCCAAATCCTAACTACAGTGGTGTTACAATCAATAAGCCAAGTAATTCTGTATATGATGGTAAGGAACACAAGTGGTCTCCTGCAGTTACAGATAAAGAAGGAAATGCATTGGTTGAAGGTACTGATTACGAAGTAGCGTACTCAACATCTGATTTCAGAAATGTTGGAATTATTGAAGTGATTATTACAGGTATTGGAAACTACACGGGAACAGTAACAAGAACATACGAAATCACACCTAAGGCTTATACAGTAACAACTGAATCTGCAAAGAAGGTTTATGATGGAACTGCATTAACAGCTGGTGGTAAGATTGAAGGTATCGTGGATGGTGAAACAGTAGAATTTACTACAACGGGTAGTCGAACTGTTGAAGGTACTTCAAAGAATACGTATAGCTTGAAGTGGAATGGATCAGCTATTCAGACAAACTACAAGCTTGCCAAAGAATCTATCGGTGAATTAACTGTAAAGTCTAAGTCTATTATTCCTGATGAGCCTAATACTCCAGATGATAAGAAGACAGGTATTACGGTAAGTGATCCAAAAGATTCTAAGTATGATGGTCAAGAACATAGAGAAGTATTAACAGTTAAAGATACTAAGACTGGTAAAGATTTAATCGCAAATAAGGATTACACAGTAGTATATAGTGATGATTTAGTAAATGCTGGTACAGTAACTATTAAGGTTTCTGGATTAGGTAACTACAGTGGATCATTCACTAAGACGTATAAGATTACTAAGCGTTTAGTAACATTGACAAGTGCAACTGTAAGTAAGACTTATGATGGTCAAGCTTTGACGAATACTTCTATCACAGTCAGTGGTGATGGATTCGTAGAAGGTGAAGGTGCTTCTTATGAGGTAACTGGATCTCAAACAAGTGTTGGAAATAGTGCTAACGCATTTGAATATAAATTAAATGAAAAGACATTAGCTTCTAACTATGACATTACTAAGGTTGTTGGTACATTAACAATTACAGCAGCTACGGCTCCTGTAACTCCACCAACTTCACCAACTCCAGTAAGTCCTCCTCCAGTAACACCTCGATACATTCAACAAGTAGTTCCTGCTCCAACTCCACAAGAGGAAGTGAAGAAGGAAAAGACGCCTAAGGCTGAGCCTAAGGAAGAAAAGGTTGAAAAGGAAAAGACACCTAAGGCTAGACCAGAGAAATTCTGGGCATTAATCAACTTGATTTGTGCAATCTTAACAGTATTATTCGGATTATTATTGTTGATTAGTAAACGTCATAAAGATGAAGATGATGACGAAGAAGATGATGAAACAAAACAACAAACAAATAACGATGATGAAGAGAAAGAACAAGAAAAGAAACGTGGATTATTCACTCGCGTACTTGCAGTTCTAATCGCAATCCTATCTGTTGTATTCTTCCTAGTAACTGAAGACATGAGTCTTCGTTGGACTTGGACAGATCAATGGACAATTTGGATGGTTGTTATTGGATTGGTACAAATCGTAGTATTCTTCGTAGGACGTAAATGGAAAAACGTTGATGATGATGAAGACGAACAGGCACAACAAGCTTAATGAAAGTCAATAATCACACAAAGGGGTAGCCTAGTGCTACTCCTTTTGGCTTTGGTTATTTTTGTTGTTGTAAACATTCGTTCACAAGGTTTATAATTAATAGTGAATGTAAAGGAAGCAGTTATGAAAAAACAATTAACGCAGTTAATGCCTACGCTTGTAGTTATGGTCTTGATACTAGTATTGACTGTCGCAACATACAATATTAGTTTAAGACAAGAAGAAGAGGAATGTTTTAACCGGTTAGAAAATGCGAGTGAAACCATGGCTCAAAGTATTAAAAATCGTGTGAATGATGATTTGAATTATTTACGCTTGATTGGAAAAGATTTCTCAAATGAAGACCATTTACCTACATATGAAGAATATAAAGATCGACTTAGTACTTTTGAAGATGTATCTTTGTTTGAACGTGTTGATTTGTTGATGAAAAACAATACGTTATATACAATGCATGATGAGGTGCAACAAATTTATACTAATGAATTTTTAGTATTGAATTCAACTGCAGAATATATGGATCGAGTTCATACAGATACTTTGACAAATAAGCGAAGTGTGAATTATTATGTGCCTATTCAACAAAATGAAACGATAATCGCTTATTTAGTAGGTGTATTTCAATGTGACACAATGGATGATCAGTTTTATACAAAAATATTGAATGGAAAGACACACAACTCAATTATTGATACAACCGATGGACAGGTCGTGATGGATAATCAAGATTTGAATATTGATAATATTGCTTCAGATACGGATTTTAAATTATTGTCGCCAAAGAAGAATGTTTTGAAACAAATTCATTCTTTAAAATCTGGCGCTTTCGCTTCTGAAAAAAATGGCGAAAAGAAATATTTCGTTTATAAACCAGTTGGAGTATGCAATTGGGAACTTTTAGTTATGGTAAATGAAGAGGATGCCTTTGCGAATGTATTGACATTAAAGAACAATTATATGGTCATGGTCATCTGTGAAATATTGATTCTCTTATTGTATTGTGGATTCTATATCACAAAAGTTCGTAGAATTTCTAAAAAATCTAATGAACTTAATGAAGATTTAAATGTATCTAATACATTAATTCAATGTGTTCGAAAATTATCGAATGATTTATATAAAGAAAGTACCATTGATGAAATCCTTCAAATTATTTGTGAGTTCTATCAAGCTGAAAGATGTTACGTATTAGATTTGGATATGGACAATAAAAAGGTAAATGGCATCTTTGAATATGGAAAACGACATGATGATATTCACATTGAAAATATGGTACGACTATGTTTAGAACATACAGATTTAATCAATCAATTCTTTGAAAATCAAAAATCTTATTATATAGAAGATGTGACTCATGAAATACCTTCTACAAGTCCAATTTATGCGACTTTTATGCAACAAAAGATTCATAGTATTATAGTTGTACCGTTTATGGATAATAAAAAAATCAAAGGTGTTTTTGCGGTAGACAATCCAAAACAGAATTACTACCAAAAAGATTTCTTAGAATCTTTATGTTTCTTTATTAAAACGGCTATGGAAAGAGAAAAAGAGAAGACAAAACTAAAAAATTTAAGTTATGTAGATTCTTTAACCTATGCACAAAATCGCAATCACTTTAATGAATATATAGAACAAAATAGAAACAAAGAACTCCATTCTTTAGGTGTTATTTACTTAGATTTAAATGGACTTAAAGAAATCAATGATAAAATGGGACATATCGCAGGAGATACACTCATTATTACTGCATCATATGCTCTACAAGAAATCTTCTTAGATAATTCCTATCGTGTAGGTGGAGATGAATTTGTGGTCATTGAACAAGATGTATCCGAACTCTTATTCTTTGATCAATATGCAAAATCACTTAAACGAATGAAAGAATTAGAAATCAGTGTTGCGACAGGTTGTGTATGGAAAGAAACTTGTTCAAATCTATCTGAAACTTTACAAGAAGCCGATCAAAAGATGTATGAAGATAAAAAGCGTTATTATTCTTTAGCTGAAAATGATCGAAGAAGCCGATAAAAAAGATTGGAAATTAAACTCCAATCTTCTGTGTGTTTTTGAAATGAAGCTTTGCCACTTGGTAAAGCTTTTCTTTTCCAAATTTTTGTACAAATTTCTTACCGCACACATCCACCTTGCTTCCGGCACCCTTCTCAAATTTGAAATCATATTTTTCTTCCATAAGATCCCACGTTTCTAGAAAGGCATTTCTTGCCAGGATACTCGCGCAAGCTACTGCCAGGTATTTGTTTTCGGCCTTGGTTTCAAATGTGATACCCCGAATGACTTCAGGAAAGCCTTGTAAGTAGCGATAGTAACTTTTTTCTTGCACAAACTGATCAATAACGATCTGCTTAGGAAGCGTATATCCTTTATGTACCAAATTTACATAAGCCTGGTTATGCAGACGACACTTCATATCCACCATATTACAAGTATCATGCATGTCATTATATTTTGTATTGGGAACAATCAAAATACTATGTGGACACACTTCCTTGATGATAGGTGCAAGCTTACGAATCTTAACATCATCCACCTGCTTTGAATCTTGAATGCCAAGATGCGCAAGTTTTTTGCGAGCCTTGTTTGTGACAATACAGCTAGCCACTACAACCGGACCAAAATAATCACCAGTACCCACTTCATCGCTGCCTGCTTGATCTTGTGCTTCACTATGCGTTTGTTTCGGTTCTAACCAAGAAAGATCGGCTCCCTGAAATACAACTTTACCACTTGTATATGCCGTAATCGAACATTCTTTCGTTTTGATTTGATAGTAGGTATACTGTGGTGTACTTTCTTTTAATATAAATGGAGATAATCGATTTTTTAATTGAAAGATCTCTTCTTTTGTCATATTCTTTGTCAATGTTGCCATTTTAATCACCTTATTTAGTTTACCATAAATTTTGTGTTAAAATAGGTGAGAACGGAGTATTTTATGGAACAAAATTTTAGAAATGAATTAAACCAGGCCATTGATTTTTCAAGTGTATTAACACAGATTTCTGCATTTTCTAACTTTTCTTGCGCCAAAGAAAAAATTTTAAATGCGTTGCCTGTATTTGATAAATTAGAAATACAAGAACAATTAAACTATGCCAAAGAAGCCATTCAGTTTGAACAAGCCGGAGGCTTACTTTCTTTATCAGGAGCGAATGATATTTCTTTACCAGTCTCAAAAGCTTCGAAACAGATGACACTAACCAGTAAAGAATTGATTTCCATCTACCATTTTTTAACGGCTGTCAAACAAGCCAAACAAAGCCTGGATGGGTCTGACTATCCAGAACTGACAAATTTAGCTCAATCTATGGATGGATGTACACGCTTGATGGATTCAATCATTTCAAAGATTGATTTAACAGGATCGGTTAAAGAAGATGCGACACCCGCATTAAAAAGTATGCATAAGGCATTGGTAGATACGCGCTTAGCATTACAATCGAAATCAAGACAGTTTTTAAAGAAGAACAGTTCAAAACTTATGGAAAATATGACGACAACTGTATCTGGACGTGTTGTTGTCTTGGTTCGTGCCCAAGACAAGAATGCCTTTGGCGGTATGATTCATGGACAATCCAGTTCAGGACTTGCCTATTATGTTGAACCATCCAGCTTTGTAGCTGATAATAATGAGATTTCTTCTTTGATGATTCGTATTGAAGAAGAAAAGAAACGAATTTGTAAGGAATTGTCGATGCAAGTTAAGAAAAATGCGTTGTCTTTAACTTCGGCATTAGAAACATTAACTGTAATTGATGTAGCTTTCACAAAGGCAAAATGGGCAGTACGCTATGATGGTTGCATTCCATCTTTACAATCAAGAGATCACTCTATGTATTTAGAACATGCCAAACATCCTTTGATTGATGAAAAGAAAGTGGTTTGTAACACATATGAATTAAATGATAAACAAGCTTGCCTTATGATTTCAGGACCAAACATGGGAGGTAAGACGGTCACATTAAAGACAATTGGACTCTTTGTAGCTTTGGCCCATGCAGCATTTCCCGTATTATGTCATAAAGCCATTCTACCATTCTATCAATCGATGTATTTTGACATTGGAGATCATCAGTCCATTGAAAACAACTTATCGACTTTCTCAAGTCATATTTCTCGTCTGTCTCATATTTGTCAGAAGAGTGATGAGAATAGTTTTATCTTATTGGATGAAATTGGAAATGGTACCGATCCATTAGAAGGAGCCAGTCTTGCGGTTGCGATTTTGGAGTATTTGATTTCAAAAAGAAGTACGATTATTACTTCAACACACTATTCGCAAGTAAAAACATATGGAAAAGCAAATGATTCTGTATTAGTATCGAGTGTTGAGTTTAATCCAGAAACATTAAAGCCAACCTATAAATATATTCCTGGTGTATCTGGAGCAAGTTATGCCTTTCATATTGCCAGAGAATACAATTTAGAAGAGTCCATTTTAGAAAGAGCGGATTTTTTAAAGAATGAAAATGAAAAGCAGACAGAAAAAGAATTGGAGAAATTAGAAAAGCTTCAAAATGATGTCTTGAAACAAAAGGAACGTTTTAATCAATTGATTGAAGATGCGCACCGCGTTCAAAAGGAGGCTTACGAAAAAGAAAAAGAAATCGAAAAGCGTAAGGCCCAATTGGATGCATCGTATCAGGAACAATTGAATGAGATGCTCGAAAAGAAAAAGGTAGAGGCCAAAGCAATCTTAACTGTGCTTCGTAAAGAAAAGACGGGTAAGCAGCATAAGCAGATTGAAAAGATGCATGAACTGGATCTTTTAAATGAGCATGTTGAAGAAGTTGAAGACGATAAGAAAGAATTTAAGGTTGGTGATTATGTGAAAATCACAGGCTTGAATTCGCATGGTGAAATTGTGGATATTCGAAGAAATGAAGCTACCGTTTTAACGAATGGCATGAAGATGAAGGTGAAAATTTCGAAGTTGGAGCCTATGCATAAGCCACAAATCAAGAAAGCAACTTATAAAGCGCATGTAGAATCGGTATCTAGTCGTTTTCCTTTGGAGTTGAATCTAATTGGAATGCGTGTCGAAGAAGGCATTGCTGCTTTAGATAAATATTTAGATCAAGCTGTCGTTAAACACATTAAACAAGTACGTATCATTCATGGTATGGGTACGGGTGCTTTGCGTACAGCCGTATGGAAGGATTTAAAGAAACAGCCAAATGTTTCTAAGTTTAACAGTGCCGGTCCAAGTGAAGGTGGACTTGGTGCAACTATCGTTATATTAAAGTAGGGGATAAAATGAGTGTTTCTAAACATCTACAAGATAAATTAGCCTTACTTCCAGATTCTCCTGGTTGTTACATCATGAAAGATGAAAATCAAAATATATTGTATGTGGGAAAGGCCAAAGTATTAAAGAATCGTGTGCGTTCTTATTTTCATGGTACCCACAACAATAAGACGACGCGTTTAGTGTCGCACATTCGTGATTTTGAATTTATCGTGACGGGCAGTGAAAAAGAGGCTTTATTATTAGAAATCAATTTAATAAAAAAACATACGCCACCTTACAACATCATGTTTATGGATGATAAGACATATCCATATATTGAGATCACAAAAGAGAATAATTTTGTGGTGCGTACAACACGAAATATCAAAAATAAAAAGAGTGAATATTTTGGGCCGTATCCAAGTAGTCAATCGGCTTATGAAATCGTGAAATTGATCAATCAGATCTTTTGCGTACGTAAATGTCGTCATATTCCAGATTCTCCGTGTTTGTACTATCACATGCACCAATGTCTAGGACCTTGTATTCATGAGATTGATCCTAAGGAAAATGAAAAGACGCGTAAAAAAATTAAGAAGTTTTTGCAGGGAGACACCAAAGAGGTGATGGATTCTTTGCAGGCTAAAATGATGGAGGCCAGTGAAAACTTGCAGTTTGAAAAAGCACAGGAAATCTATAATACGATCCAAGCATTAGAGCATGTCATTGAAAAACAGACGATTGACTTTAAAGATCGTGCTAATCGTGATGTATTTGGATATTATGTGGATTCTGGATACATTTCTTTTCAAGGTTTCTTTATTCGTCAAGGAAAATTATTGGAAAGAAATATGTCAATTACACCGTTGTATGAAGATGAGATGGATGCCTTTACTAGCTTTATCATGCAGTATTATGAAAAAAATGTGGTGCCAAAAGAAATTTTGGTGCCGTCTGGAACGCCTGTGGACGTTTTAAAGGAAGCTTTAAATACGAATGTGCATATTCCGGTTCGTGGTGAAAAAAAGAAACTGATTGATTTGGTTTATAAAAATGCCAAGGAAGCACATGAACAGAAGTTTAAACTGGTATTTCGTAAGGATAATGAGTTGCGTCAGGCCAATGAAATGTTGTCAAAAATATTCAATGCGGATATTCATACGGTTGAAATGTTTGATAACTCCCACATCCAAGGTACGTTTAATGTGAGTGGTTTGGTTGTCTTTAAGGATGGCTTACCCGATAAGAATTCATATCGTCATTATAAATTAGATGGGTATCGCAGTGATGTGGACAGTATGAAAGAAGTCATTTATCGAAGATACTTTCGATTGTTGAAAGAACATTTGCCGATGCCAGATTTATTGTTGGTGGATGGTGGTGCTGCACAGATTGCGGCGGCCAAAGAAATTATAGATATGTTGCAGCTTGATTTAAGAGTGGCAGGACTCGTAAAGGATGATAAGCATGCGACAAGAGCATTGATGGATGTGAACTTAAATGAAATTCCAATTGATTCCAAGTCGAGCTTATTCTTCTTATTAACACGTATGCAGGATGAAGTGCATCGCTTTGCGATTTCGTATCATAGAAAACTTCGAGATCAGTCTATGACAAAATCTGTATTGGATACGGTGAGCGGTATTGGGCCTAAGCGTAAAAAGGAATTGTTGAAGCATTTTAAAAGCATGAAGCAGATGCGTCTTGCGAGTGTAGAACAATTGAGTGAAGTGATTCCAGAAGATGTGGCTAAGATTCTATATGCTCGTTTGCATGAGAATTAATAGTCTAGTATAATGGGGTGCGTGAGGTACTTATTTTGATTAGTAAAAAAGAATTGCGAGCACGTATTTTATTGATTGTGGTTTGTCTAGCGGTGGGCTTATATTGTCTATATAGCATGGATAAATCGTATGATCCTTTAGCTCGATATCCTTATACAACCGATGAAAATCGTGATGTTTTATTAAAATATCTAGATAGTGATGATATTGATTATTTGGTAAATCAACATATTTCACCGGATAAATTTATGGATTTTATAGAGTTAAAAGATTTCAATTTAAAAAATACGTTATATTATAAAGAAGCCAAGGAAACGCAGGATGCAGATAATGAATATATCGTCAATTTTGTGAATCGTTTTCGAAAGAATTTTTCGTATGATTCTTTAAAACAATTGTTGATGCACTATTCATATATTGATTTAACGACATTCTATGAAAACGAAGCTGTATTGTATTCGGATTTAAGATTGATTGCCGATCCAACCAATCCGTATGTCGTATTAAATCAGGAGAATACGGTATATAAGTATATACCAGAAAAGATTACGACATTTAATACTATCTTAGTTCAAACATGTATGGTCGAAGATTTAACGAATATGTTAGATTCGTATGCGTCTGTTATGGATGGGCAGGATCGTTTGAATTTGGTCAGTGGTTATTTGAATTATGAACAAATTCTAGATCAATATGTCAACGCATCCAAAGAATATGAGGGTGTTGACCACTATATGTTTAGTGCTGGTAAAAATGAGCAGCAGCTCGGGTATACGATTGTATTAGAGGGTCATGATGAATGGATCAATCTATGTAGGCAATATGTCGATGATGAATATGATTATTCAAAAGTCGAAGAAGAATTGTCTGAAGAAAGTAAAAAGCGTATGGAATGGATTGAAGAAAATGCGTATCGCTATGGTTTTGTAGTTCGTTACCAACAAGAACAAGAAAAGAAGACGGGACATTGGTATCAGCCTTTTATGCTTCGTTATGTGGGTGTAAAAACCGCAAAAATCATGCATGATAGCGGTAAGGGCATGGAACAAATGTCATTTCCGGATGAATTGGAGTAAAAGACTTTATGGAAATAGTTGTTGTGAGTGATTCTCATGGAAGAAACGATATATTAAAAACGATCCAGGAAAAACATCCGAATGCGAAATTGTTTATTCATTGTGGTGATTTAGAGGATGATCCGATGAATTATCCGGGCTATATCATTGTGCGTGGAAACAATGATTATTTTGGTCGTTTTGAAAATGAAAGAATCATACCGATTGGTAAACATCAAATTTATGTAACACATTCTCATCGGTTCTCTTATTTTTTAAGAAGTGAACAATTGGTGAATCGTGCTAAAGAATTGAATTGTGACATTGTATGCTTTGGACATACACACGTATCCTTTTTAGATCGTGTCGATGGTGTTACATTAGTAAATCCAGGATCTTTATCGCATTCTAGAGATGGAAAGCCATGTAGCTATGCGATTTTAGATATAAATGAAGATGACGTTCAGGTTGAATTCAAATTTGAGCCTGAGTGGTAAGAAAGAGGGAAGTTTTATGTACAAAATAAGCGAATTATATGATTTAGATCATACTTTGGCAAAGGATTATTTAGCAAAGTTTGAATATCCTTGGCAAGCTTTGTCGGGAATCAAAGACTTGATTTTAGAACTAGGTAAAAACTTAGGAGAAGATTATGTGGAAGTCAAAGAACACGTATGGGTACACAAGAGTGCCAATGTCTTTGAAAGTGCATATCTAGGAGCTCCATGCATCATTGGTCCTGAAACAGAGGTCCGTCATTGTGCTTTTGTGCGTGGAAGTGCTTTAGTGGGCGCAAACTGCGTGGTTGGAAACAGTGTGGAATTAAAGAACTGTATTTTATTTGACAATGTAGAAACACCTCACTACAACTATGTAGGAGATAGTATTCTTGGATATCATTCTCACTTGGGTGCTGGAGGCATCACAAGCAATTTAAAGAGTGCTCGTGACAATATCATCTTAAGAAGAAAAGATGAAAATTATAATGTGGTTGAAGAATTTGAAACAGGATTAAGAAAAATCGGTGCCTTTATGGGTGACTATGTAGAAGTTGGATGTAACTCTGTACTTTGTCCAGGAACGATTATTGGTCCGCACACAAATGTATATCCACTATCTCGTGTGCGTGGTCAGATTGCGGCAAATTCAATCTTTAAAGATGCTTCACACGTGACTTTAAAGGATTAATCTTACGAACTTGTAATTTTACAAGTTCTTTTTGTTATGTTAATGTTTAGGTATGAAAAAGTTTGTTAAGTTTATATTTAAATTATTATTAATCTTGATTATTGCCTTTGTAGGCATCTTTTTTGGTAAAGGCTATTGGGGTTATTTAGAATTAACACAATCTCAATCTGTGGATGATGTGGTAAGTGAAGTCACGTCTAGATCTACTTTTGTCGGATATGATGATTTATCACCTGAACTTGTACGAGCAACGGTGGCCATAGAAGATCGTCGCTTTTATGATCATGGAGGCGTTGATTATATTGGGCTTATGCGTGCACTTGTATCCCAATTTGATGATGATCTATTAAAGAGTGGTGGTTCTACGATTACGCAGCAATTGGCTAAAAATTTATATGGTATGTTTGATGGTACGTGGGATCGTAAAAGTACAGAATTATTTGTAGCTCGTTATTTGGAGAAACATTATTCTAAAAATGAAATCATTGCCCTATATGTGAATGTGATCAATTATGGAAATAACTATACAGGTATCTATGAAGCAAGTTATGGTTATTTTGATACAGATCCAGAAGATCTGACCATAGCTCAGGCTTCTTTACTTGCAGGAATTCCCCAATCGCCAAACAATTATGAGTTAGTCTATCATTTTGCCCAAGCCAAACAAAAACAATATGCCGTATTAAAGGCGATGGCTGAATGTGGCTATATTTCAGAAAGTGATATTGCGACATATTATAATGCATCTGTTTAAGGATGCATTTTTTTGTGTTTATATTGTGATGATAGAATATTGACAAAATACTATCATATGATATGATTGTGATAGGAATAAGCAAAAATGCCATCATTTTCTTGGGGGTGAAAATCTTGATTGATAAATCAGAAATTGCTGATTATCTCAGTAGAGCAAAGAAATTGATAGTTCAGAATAAATTTAGTATCGCTTTAAATTCAAACAGAATGACAAATTTATCGTTGTTTGATGAGTATTTAATTGATGAAGAGCGAATTAAGATCATATTATTAGATTTAACAGAAGATGATTTCTGTGAAAAGGTTCAAAATAAGCATGTTCAATTTCAACATGAGTGGTTGTATATCTTTGGAAAAGAGATTTCTTTAATGAAGAGGTATGAAGAAAAAAGTGAAGTGGTTCCTTTATATATCAAGTTTAATATGATTGAAAACAAATTTGTGATTGTCATATCATTTCATAAACAAAAGTATCCACTAGTTTATTATTTTCGATAACAGATAAAAAGGAGGCAGTATTGTATGCAAAGAGAAACAGGATTTTGTGTAGAGTGCAGGGATGTCACATCTTATACATTACAGAAGAAGTTGGTGAAAAAGATGATTCGCGGTGAAGAATTAACTTTTGAAATTACTTGTGCTATTTGTGATCGATGTGGTGAATTCATGAGTGTTCCTGGTATTATTGATTTAAATGTACGTGAAGTCGATGAACAATATAGGAAATTAAAGGATTTAGTAACCATTGAGGATATTTATACTTTAATGAAACTCTATAATATAGGCAAGGCACCTTTATCAATCGTATTAGGATTTGGTGAAATAACGATTACTCGCTATCTATTAGGACAGGTTCCATCTAAAGAATATTCAGATGTGATTCGTAATGCATTGTTTTCTCCTGAATATATGGAACAAAAAATGCTCGAAAATAAAGACAAAATTGCGATGAGTGCCTTCAAAAAGTCTATGACGAAAGTAAATGAGTTAAAAAATATATTTACTGTTTCGAATAAAATGATTGGTGTTATATCCTATATTTTTGAAAGAATGGATGAAGTGACACCGTTAATGCTTCAAAAGCTGTTGTATTATATACAGGGATTTTCGTTTGCGTTAAATGATAGAGAAATGTTTACAGAAAATTGTGAGGCATGGGTGCATGGACCTGTATATAAAGATGTATATAATATTTTTAAACATTTTAGGTATAATGTGATTGATGATCCGAAGTTTGTAATGTTTGAAGGGTACAAAAAGCATTTGGATGATAAAGATAAATATATTATAGATTTAGTGGTGAATACATTTGGTCAATATGGTGGTAAAATTTTAGAAAAAACAACGCATAAAGAAAGTCCTTGGTTACTTGCGCGTAATGGCTATAGTGACAATGTACCTTCCAACGAAATAATTTCGAAGGAAACGATTAAAGAATATTTTCATGAATTAATAAATGAATATGATATTTCAAAAGAAGAAAATATTAATAAATATATATTAAACTTAAGTAATATCATTTGATGCATCTGTTTAGGATGCATTTTTTTGTTGATAGAATTTCTAGTGGCTTTTTTAAAAAAATCCTTGCATGGCATTCTATCTTTTGATATAATAGTCAAGCAATGCCCGGGTGGTGAAATTGGTAGACGCAGTGGACTCAAAATCCACCGGTAGCGATACCGTGCCGGTTCGAGTCCGGCCCTGGGCACCATTTTGAATTGTTGGATCAAGTTTTTCGGGCTTGGTCCTTTTTATATGATATAATTTTTGATAGTTGGAGGATTACATATGAAAGTATTAGTTGGATTAAGTGGTGGTGTAGATTCTGCTGTTGCAGCTTATTTATTAAAGAAACAAGGATATGATGTGACTTGTTGTTTTATGCGTAACTGGGATAGTTTTGCGAATAATGATATTGCAGGAAATCCTACAATCAAAGATGATACTTGTCCTCAGGAACAGGATTATTTAGATGCGCTAGCAGTTGCCAATCATTTGGATTTGCCTTTACAGCGTGTTGATTTTATTGAAGAATATTGGGATAACGTATTTAAAACGTTTTTAAGTGAATATGAAAAGGGGCGTACGCCAAATCCAGATATTTTATGTAATAAATATATTAAGTTTGATTCATTTTTTGAATATGCCATGAAACAAGGTTTTGATAAGGTGGCTACAGGGCATTATGCTTCAAACAAAGAGGAAGAGAATGGCTTTACATATTTAACACGTGCTAAAGATCAGAATAAAGACCAGACATATTTCTTGTGTCAGGTTGAAAAGAGTAAGGTGGCTAAAACGATTTTCCCTTTGGCAAATTTAGAAAAACCAGAAATTCGTAAGATTGCTTCTGAATTAAACTTAGAATCGGTTGCGACAAAGAAAGATAGTACGGGTATTTGTTTCATTGGAGAAAGAAACTTCAGACAATTCTTATCGAACTATCTTCCTAGTAAAGATGGTGACATTGTAGATGTGAATACAGGTAAAGTCATTGCACGTCATGTGGGCGTTTTATATTACACGATTGGACAAAGAAAAGGTTTAAATATAGATCATGAAAAGGGTCCTTGGTTTGTGGTTGGAAAAGATGTTGTGAAGAACATTCTTTATGTATGTCGTACAGACCAAAGAGATTTATTGTATTCAGATTCGTGTGTTGTAAAAGGCATTAACTGGATCTTGCCAAGTTTGGATGAGATTCCGACAAAGTGTACTTGTAAATTTAGATATCGTCAAAAGGATCAGGATATCGAAATCGAAAGATTGGATGATACAAGTGTGTTAGTCAAATATCCACAAACGATTGCGTCTGTTACAGAAGGACAGGAAGCTGTATTCTACGATGGCGACAAGTGCATTGGTGGGGGTGTCATTGAAGAAGTCTTCAAGGATGGTAAGAATTTAAATCAATTGATTATGGAGACAGCCAATGGACATCGAGGCTAGGCTTGAATATATCATATTTGAAAATAAAGCCAATCATTATGTCGTTGCTGGTTTTTCAGAATTAAAGACGTATCATAATTTTACAGCGGCTGGAAGAATTGAAGATCCAATCGAAGATCAGGAATATGTTTTGCAGGGGGAATATGTAAAACACCCTAAGTATGGGGAGCAGTTTCGTGTGGATATGACCAAAAAGAAATTGCCAGACAATTCGGATGCGATCATTCATTTTCTTTGTGGTGAGAATTTTCCTACGATTGGTAAAAAAACAGCCGAAAGTATTTATGAGACTCTTGGTGAGAATTGTTTAGAGAAGATTCATAATAATCCAGAACTTTTACATGAAGTGCCCAATTTGACCGCAAAAAAGATATTGATTATTCAAAAGGGCATTCAAGAATTTACAGGATTTAATGAGACATACGCAAAGCTATTAAAGTATGGCTTGAGTCCAAGACAGATTCAGATGTTATTGGACACATATGATAATGTGTTGGATGTGATTGAAGAGGATTGTTTCAAACCTTATTATGAAGTGTATGGTTTTGGATATAAAACCGCTTGTAAGATGGCAAGTGCCATAGGTTTATCCAATGAGGATCCAAGAAGATTGGATGCCTATATCTATGAGTTGGCTAGACAACTATCTATGGCAACTGGAAATACATATATTACATTTGCGACAATCTTTCAAAATGTACGTGGTGTAAATGAATCCTTGATTCAGGAAAGTATTGATCGTTTGGTTTCACTTCAATATTTGTATGTTGAAAATACTCGAATCTATCCTTTTACTTTACATGAAGATGAGGTCACGATTGCCAAAGAGTTGAAGAATCATTTATTTAAAGTGGAAAGTGTGGATGTTGAATCAAAAATCAAACAAGTGGAGTTTAGTTTAGCCATTACATATGATCAGGAACAAAAGGATGCGATTCAATTGTTCTTCGATCGTTCGTTCATGATTTTAACGGGTGGTCCAGGTACTGGTAAGACAACAACTGTAAAAGGAATCTTGGAAATTTGTAAGGATGTATATCCAGATAGTAAGATTCAGCTTTGTGCTCCAACAGGAAGAGCTTCCAAGCGACTTGCACAACTTTCAAATTGCGATTCAAGAACCATTCATTCCTTGCTGCAGTGGAACTTAGAAGATAATTCCTTTGGCAAAAATGAGGAGGATCCATTAGATATCGATTTTATTATTGTGGATGAGTTTAGTATGGTGGATACCCACTTATTTGCCCAATTATTAAAGGCGCTTCCTCAGCGTTGTCGCATTCTTTTAATTGGTGATGAAAATCAGTTAGAGAGTGTGGGTCCTGGAAAGGTATTGGAAGATCTAATACATTCGGATGTGATTGATACAGTCCATCTAAAGAAGATCTTTAGACAGTCAAGTGGTTCTGGAATCGTGACTTTGGCAAAAGAAATTCGTGAAGAAACTACGTGTCATTATGAGGATGGTGTTGAGTTTATTGAAAGAACAACGCCAAAAATCATGGATGCCCTAATCGATTATGTCAAAGATATGGATCTAGATTCCATGCAGATCTTGGCACCAATGTATAAGGGGGCTGCCGGCATTGATGAGATCAATCGTCAGATGCAAGTGTTGTTCAATCCAAAAAGTCCGCAAAAGAATCAGATGAAGGTAGGAACAACAATCTTTCGTGAAAATGATAAGGTCATGTTGTTGAAGAATTTGCCGGATGAAGATGTTTACAATGGGGATATTGGTACGATTGTTGAAATTGATTCAAAACAGAATGTGATTTCAGTGGATTTCACAAATGCGATTGTTGATTTTTCAACGGACTTTCTATATTACTTAAAACACGCATGGTGTATCAGTGTTCATAAATCTCAAGGTAATGAATATCAGACGGTATTCTGTATTGTGGATGTGAATGCGAAAAACATGTTAGAAAAGCGTCTTTTATATACGGCGATCTCGCGTGCTAAAAAACAGCTTTTTATTATTGGCAATAAGAGCTTGTTTGAAACGCAGGTACGCTTAAAATTAAAGCGTATTCGTCAAACAACGTTGCAGGAAAGAATACATGAGTGCATGCTAGAATTCCGATGAAACCAAAAAAAAGTGTGAAAAAAATTTTAGGCGGTTTTGTACAAAATTTGAACAAAACCCCCATGTAAACTCAAATCAAAAAAATGGGGAATTTTGGAAAAAATGAACAAAACCCCCATGATAACTTAAGTTTAAAATACAGGCAAAAATTGTTAAAATGAACAAAACCCACAAAAAAAGTATGAGTTCAAGAAGAATTCATACTCTTTTTTTTGCTTACAACAGAACAAGGGTTTCACGCATTCTTAGACCGCTGCAGTATGTACAGGAAGTCATTCCACGAATGTGTTTCTCTACCCACATGTTGACGCTGATTAAATATTTGCGACTAAATCTGTAACAATATTTTTTATATTTTAAATCTATGTTTTTCTGTTTTTGATTTATACTATAATTAGTTTGATGGAAAGAGAGATGATCATAATGATCAAAACTAAATCGGATTTTGGTCCAGATGAATTTAAAGTGATAAGAGAAATCATTTTGGCTCATCCAAGATTGCAAAAAAAAAGAAAGATAGGTCAAATGGCTTGTGTTATTGCAGCATTTCTTATGGTGCTTTTTGCACTAGGAACTTTTTTAGACCGTTTTATTTTAGACTGTTTTATTGAATATACATTAATTTTTCTAGCATTTGCCATATTCTTTATATGGTTCGCAAAAGTGGGTATATATTTAGAACAGGATTTAGTTTTTAAAGTAATTCAAAATAAAACCTTTGATAATGTAAAAAATGGAACAATTGAGTATATATTTGATTCAGATGGAGTTACAACAATATTTGAACCTGAGTATGTTACAAGTAAATATAAATGGGACGCATTTCAATGGTGGTGTGTGTTTAAAAATTATATTTATTTACAAACCTCTACTAAAAAAATAGTATTGGTGAAAAAAAGCAATTTAACTCCAGAAGATTATGAGAGCTTAATTTCACTTTTGAGCACTCATGTTCAGCAAAAAGAAATATGCCATTAATTTTGGATATAGAAAGGTTCTATTAAAGAACTCTTGATAAACAGTGTACGAAACTCATTTTAAACGATGAATAAAGAATATCTGACTTTTTAGTGATTTTGTTGTTTCATGGACAGAAAAGAAGTATGATTCTAAATTTAGACATACTTTTTTTATATATTAAGATTTTGGTTTCGGAACAGGGAAAATCAATATGTGAAAAACTATTGAAATATCACAATTTACAAATAATTGGGAACGACAAAAAGGGCTATTGCAACAGCCAACATTTTGAATTAATTTTTAAGATGTTGAATTATTTTTTTACAATCATTTTATGATCACATTCAGGGCAGTGCATCATATAGTTTTTTTCAGGTTCATTTGGAAATAATTCATCGATCAACCATCTAGGTACTTCTTCTTCGTAACTGCATTTTGTGCATTTCATCAATACATCTTTTTCTGTATGTTCTGTCATTTCTTTTGTCCTCCAATGGATTATATGTATAAGTATACTGCATAATGGCTCCACATTTACATTGAATTGGATTTCTGTTAAAAGAATCAATCAAGTGTGTGCGGTATCTGAATTTATTGAGTTTGTTTTTTAATTTCTTGTTTCTAGTTTCACGAGAATAATCCCTATTCTTTTTGATTCCAAGAAGTTCATGTACTTTATCTAGAGTTTTCTTAGATGCATTGGCATAGAATCCATAATATCGAGTGGTTAAAAAATGATAGTCCGGAATATGTATAATAAGACAGTTTATAAATTCGATCACATTATCCGTGACATCATGTCTTTTCTCATCCTTATGATCATTGTAGAACCAGCTGACAGTCTCTGATTCTTTATTGTATTCTGTGATTCTGCTTTCAGCCATGGCAGGTCTACCGGCATAGCGAATAAAGTAGTTTACGCAACCTTGAATATCTTTACTGTTTTTATTAGATGAAGAATTGTTGGAATCATTATTATCTGATTTAGATTTGGCATAGACATAGAAACCTTTTGGGTGTTCTTTATAGAGTCTGTTTCTTTCTTCTAGTTTACTCAATCCACCAGATTCAATGATGAGATGTATCAGCTGATATTGAAATGTTTTTCGAAGCCTAGAGAAATTAAAATGGTGAAACATCTTAAGTTTGTTTGTCTTTAGTGAATATACCAGTTCCGGTACAAGACAATGGATATGTGGATTCCATTTTAGGTCTCTTCCAAAAGTATGTAGAGTGGATCATACCAAACTCATTACGAACAGGAATATCTTTGAATATATAATGAGTATTCCTTAATTGTTTCGTTTTCAGTTTCTTTAATAATGATCTATTTACTAGTATACATATTGTATTTCTAGCTGCAACAAATAATAGATTGAGTCTGGTACGATCCTGTCTGAACTACTTTCTAAGTTCTTCAGGAATAGTAAATACAATGTGTCTATGAGGGCAGTCAAGACAAAAAGAAGTGGCTTTGGCTGCAGGCTGTTTGGCATATTTAACACCACAGGCATTACAGAATCCAGAATGACATGAATGAGGGATAATGTTCTAGTTGTCACAATCTGTACATTCAAACTGATCAAAACCAAGATAACATGTGTGGCAAAGAAGAGAACGTTCTACATTGTCTAAAATGCTAGGACGAGTTTTACCGGAAGCATCTAATTTTCGAATGTAGTCAATATTATCGAAGAAGATGTTTTTAATAGGATGATTGAAATTGAAGTTTTTAACATCACAATTTAATAGTGATAAAGTTTCAATTGGAATGTTTGAATGAAAAGTTGTATCCATAATTGAAGTATAGAATAAAATGATTCTAAATTGAAAAAAATACAGTTCCAATGTGAATTTAATGTGAACATGTGAGAATATAAATAAATATCACATATTCACATTGGTGATATAATGATATAAACAAAATAAATTAGAAAGTCTCAAATCTATCTATTAAACTTGTTTTGAATATAGTATAATAGAGTCAGATAGAACAGGAGGACTTGTCTTATGAAGGTGTTTTCAATGACACAAAGAATCTATTATAAAGATTTGGAACCAGATGCAGAATCCATCATTAAAAAGGATCTTGAACTGTATAACTGTATGCTTCATAAGGCATTCAAAATCTGTTTTGATCGTGCCTATAAGGATGTTACCTATTCAGATACGGATCAAAGAATGATCAAGTCCTT
>OGOQ01000033.1_pt1 | contig 136719 bp, 130 predicted proteins | sample 1552691 | NCBI WGS metagenome assembly OGOQ01 (sample SAMEA2580209, study PRJEB22360) | human gut metagenome | biome: human gut; feature: human-associated habitat; material: faeces | place: Denmark | collected 2008/2010
TTAGTGAAAACAGTCTGCACACAATAAAACAGTATATTCGGAATCAGGGGAAACGATAATGTGTCCGTCAGGACGCATTCACCCACGCCCATATTAAAATATGGACGTGGTACTCTGCTTAGATTTATAGAATACAGCATAAACTTGCCAGTGCTGCTACAACCCAGGTCTTTGTTAATGTATGATGTTCTGTTTTCATTATCTTTTTATTTATCCTCTCTTGTATAGTACTATATTTACATCATTTTATCATATTTTCATATCTTATCCAATCCATACATCATCGATATACAACAAAAGACTCAGAAGTCCACGGCTCCTGAGTCCTTTAAAATTATCATATAGCTATTGCATTACTGCATTCCGTTTGCTGTCTTATATTTATACAGCATTTCAGCATGATTCTGTTCTTCTACCTGAATGTCAGCCATTAACTTTCTAAGATCACTATCCCCAAACATAAATACATTTGTATTATACTCTCCGGAAACCAATTTCTCTGTTCCAATTGCATCAGTTGCAAGAAATGCATCATGCATCTTATCTTCGGACTGGCTCGCTGCTGTATAGATTGCTCTTGGTTCATAGTCTCTTCCATCACTGTCATTGCAGTCACTTGACGGTACTGTTCCATCTAAGACCTGTGTGAGTGAATCGTAATGTGTCTGCTCTTTTTTGTGTAACTGTTCAAAAAGATTTTTAAGTTCTGGATCGATCGCCTGCTGTGCGTATTTTTGATACTTTTCTATGCAGCTTTTCTCCTGTGTTCTTAGGTTTTCAATTGCTGTTCTTTCTGTCTCTTTTAATACCATGATATGAGTTCCTTTCTACTTTGGAAATTTTTATGATGGTATTATCTGCTGTTTGATGCATTTCTATGCAACGAATGGCGAAAATTTAACATTCAATTACATTGAAATTCCATCGTACCATCCGTCTGTAATTCTGCTTGATCGGATAAGTAAAATTCCAAAGTCATAATATTTTTTTCATTCAATTCCAGTTTTTTCACTTGATACTTTACCATTTCACTCACAGAAAATTTACCATCTTCTTTATAGATCGTTGTCAAAATTCCTTCTGTCTTTCCATTGTTACTTTGTAATCGGATATTTGCAAATCCTCCGGAACTATTTTGCTGTAACAATGTTATCGTTGTTGGTTTTCCAGCTTTTGTTTTTTCATAAAATGTTTTCAATTTCTCACCATGACTTGTCTTGGATGGTTTGAATTTTACTGGTGCATTTTTTGTACTATGTTTTTCTTCCCCAATCTGGGCAACAGGATAACCTTTGGATGTTAATGTATCATATAATGTTTGTAAGTCTTTTTTTGTAACTTTATTCTCATTGATTTTTATGTTTTGACAAATGTCTGAAATTTGCTTAACTTCTTTTTGTGCCTGAGCTTTTTCTTGCTTTGTTATCACCAATGGTTCCCACTTTTTTGTCTTATGATCTGTTTGTTTTGTTGTTTCTTTTATATTTGATGATCTACATGCTGTAAGTGTTATGACACTTGCGAGTAACAAAATAGCTAGCATTAATCTACTACATATATTCTTCGGATATTTTCTTTGCTTTTCTAACCACATATTCTTCTGCCCTTTTAAAATTCTTATGAATAATCCCATATTTCATACCCCTGTCGACGTGCGGAATCATATACAGGTATCATATTCTTTTCAAGTATATTATAAAACATTTCTTTTGAATTTCCTTTTCGATATAATTCCTGTCCCGCCCAGATAGAATGAAGATTATCCTTATAACAGCCTTTAAATCTGTTATAGATTCCCATATCATCATAAATCATTTGATACATCAGATATTGATTTTGTGCAAAATTCTGAAAAAACGGATTCCATTTTGGTAATCGATTACTCTTTGATGAATTTAGTGATGCATCCATCGGCATCAGATTCCAAAGTTCATCATTCATAACAAATGACCATGGAATAAAATGATCAATATCGTATTTTTTCTTCTTCACAGGTTGTCCAGTAAAGACGTCTCTGATTTCTTGAACTTCCATGATATCTTGCCAGAGATCTCTTACTTTTTTAAGCTTTCGCACTTTTTCTTCTGTTGGGGTCAATTTATATACCAGACCAGGTACTTCGGGATTATTGTTCTGCAGCCATTTTACCTTCTCGTATTGAATCCATCCTAGAATATTAACTGTATGATCCTGGATCATCTTGATCCAGTCTTGTTGGAAATATACTTCTTTTTTTAACTTGCTGCTTGTTCCTAATATGTATGGAAGAGTTAAGACTTCTTTATTAAATTTCTGAATATACGCTGTCATGCGATTTGCACTATTCCAATTTACTTTTTCATTACTCCTCGTAAAAAAGCCTGCTAATGCTCTGTATGGAACCATATGAGTCAGCTGTTCTTTCGTCGTTTTTAATTCCTTGTTATACTGCTTGATCGCATTTTTAATCTCTACTTTCGAAGCATTCGCGGATAATTCACTAAGCTCTGTTAGCAAAAGGACTGCTCTCTCCAATCCATCCTTAATCTGCCCGTCCAGTGGCATTCCACTTAAGTGAATATGGAACTCTCTTACAGAATACCATGCATTTGTGATCATCTCATCTATGATTTCATCAAATGTCGATTCTGTTTTTCCCTCAGAGATTAACTGTATGATTGCTTCCAGCCAATAAAATTTATAGCAATAGGATGGACTTTTCATCATTTTAGAAAATCCATCGATATTTAGATTGTTATAATATTTTGGCTCAATTTCTAGGATGTTTTTCCCTTGCAAATCAGGATATTCAACCATCGTTCATCACCTCGTCCTTCTCTGACATCTCCTGTTGTCCATATTTCTTTGATCTGTAATTGAGGGATCTGCAAGATAAATTCTTTCAATGAATCTTTTGTAAAATCCGTAAAATAACGCCCATTTCTCTCCCCTTCGAATTCACCATACTTAAATGATGTATAAATGATTCCATTTTCTTTCAATGCTTTGTTCATCTTATGAAATACAAGAAAAAGATCACTTTTTGATAAATGAAGGATTGATGCACATGCCCAGATTCCATCATAAATATTCTGGTCATTTAATTCTTCAAACAACATTTGTTTTACTTTGATTCCTGTATATTTTGAGGCTTCCTTACAAATCTCTTCGGATCCGTCAATCGCCGTTACGTTATAGTTTCGCTTTAGAAAATATTTTGTATCACGACCAGAACCGCACCCAAAATCTAAGATGGATGCGCCCGATGGAAGATAAGATAAAAATTTATTTTGTATGTTTGTAAAATCTACGGATCTTGTTGTTTGTATGAATGATTTAGTGTATTTGTTATAATAATTTATGGTTTTGTTGTTCATTGGAAGCCTCTCCTAAGTACATTCTAATAACCATTTGACAGCTTTTGCTAATCTCTTTTGGGCATCAGCAAAATGCCCGCCGCTGTTAAATTCTAATGTTGTATGCTTTACCTTAAGATCATTGCGCAAAATTCGTTCCTGTGTTCTAGTTCGATCTCCAACTCTTGCCATGACCGGATTCTTTGTTTTTTCTTCTTTTCCTCCAAGGCTTAAGTAGATATTGCTTTCATGCTTTATTTGATGATGCAACACATATTCATCCCATTGTTCGAACCATAAAGAACCGGAGCAGCTTGCAATTGCTGAGAAGATATCCGTTTCATATGCTGTCCATAGAGCAAACAATCCTGCAAGGGAATATCCGATCAGATAAATTTCTCTGTCTACCCCGTAATCTGCTTTTAATTCTGGAATCAAATCATTCATTAACCATTGTAAAGTCTTTGGGCCATTTCCTTTAAACTCTTCATCCCCAAAGGCAGCAGGTGACTTCCATGGAGAAAAATCACCATTCCAATCTTTTACCTGAAATGCACAGAAAAGAAAATCCTGATCATTGACTGTCTCCATCAGACAATCCCACATATGTGCTATTTCATTTCCACGATGAGGATACATTCCCCATAAAATGATCGGACCGCCGGAACCATTTTGCTCTATATAACATGTTTTCTGTCTTATCTGTAATTTCTGCATAAATACATTCATCTCCATAAGTTTTTCTGCTTTTAATGGATTTATTTTCATGAATTTTGGCTTATTTCCTAGTTGTAGAATCTTCCAGTTCTTCTAACGCGTCCATATAATTATCCATCCATTCCATCTGCCATTGTCTGGGGTCTGTTTCTGATATCTGGCTTAACGGATCGATTTCGTCAAACATTCCAAGATTCTCTGCCATATCTAGCGGAAACAAAGTTTCATCTGGACCGATTATTACCTGATCTCCAATCCCTAGATTCCTGTCATAAGCTGTTAATTCTTCCATTGAAATCTCTTCTGGTTCATCCATAGAATCTCCTTTTACATAAAAAGTTAACATTGGAATTTCTGCTTCTTCTGCTTCTATTTTTATGATCGTATAAATTGGTATTTCATTCATTGTTTGTAATTCAATCATATCACAATCCCCTTGCAATGATCAATTTCATGCTGTATGATCTGTGCTGTCCATCCAGAATATTTTCCATGCTGTTTTTTAAAATCCTGGTCCAGATAATCTACTTCTATCTCCTTATATCTCTTACAAGGTCTCACTCCATCCAAAGATAAACATCCTTCTTCTGTCTCAAATACGCCTGATTTCTTTGTGATCTTTGGATTGATCATTGCAAACTGAAATGGTCCAACTGCTACTACGATAATGTTCTTTTTAACGCCGATCATATTTGCTGCCATTCCAACACAATGATCCAAATTAGCTCTTAGTGTGTCTAACAGATCAACTACTACCTGTTGATCTGCTTTTGTTGCATCTGTTGATTTCTGTGCTAGAAACAATGGATCTTTCATTATATCTTTTATCATTTTATTTTAACTCCTTTATTTCCTTTAAAAATTCTTCTGTAGAAATATAAAAATTTTCTAATATTGGTATCAAATATTTAGATGGCCTAAGTCTGTCTACTGCCCAATCTCAAAAATCATAATGCGTTCTCTCTCACTATTTCCACCAAACAAATCGGAACAATCAATTTCATCGGTAAACATCATCTCATTCACCGTCATCAGATATGTAAGATATTCGTCTGATGGATAATAGAAGAAACATAAAATCTGTCTTGGATGTTCATAGTATGATTCCATGATCCTTGCCATCACTTTTCTCAAAATCTCTACGGAAAATGGATTAAAAAAATAGATGCGGTCTATCTGTTCTGGGAGTTGAAATTCTTCTGCATTCGCTAATGAAAATGATACCCTCTCTTTCGATACGGCTTCTTTCTTATTTTCCATTACTTTCTCATAAATGCGTTCGTCATATTCAACTCCGAGGCAACGGCATCTTGTCTGGTAGGATAAGAAAAAGTCTACCCTTCCTTTACCACAGCCATAATCTAAGAGCATATTGTTCTTCCTTATAAGTCCTGTATTTGCTAATCGTTGCAGCACAGAATATGGAGTTGGTTCGTATGGATAGCGGTATTGATCGGATTGAGAGTCGTCTCTGCCCATGGTTTTGATGTGCAATAGTTTGTCCCATTTGTTGTCTTGTGTATCGTTCATAAATTGATATTCCTGCCTTCCTGTTTCAATTATTGCAACAATCTAAAAGACTCAGAAGTCCATGGTCCCTGAGTCTTTTAGAAAATACATTTTTAAATCCAATTGCAGTCTCCACCCGTGATAGCAAGGCTTAGTAAAGCATCCATCTTTTCGACTTCTTCTTCACCCTCGATTTTCTGAAGTAACTGCGCAGTATCTAAAATATCTTCCATACTTTCATCTGGTCCAATCTCATAGTCAATCTCTGCCTCACAGTCTGGACATGGAATCTTCTCCATCGTCTGTAATGAGAGGAATCTATTCCCGCATTTTTTACATTCATAATATCCGCATTTTTTTGTTCCATCTGGTACATAATACATTGTTCCTATCTCCTTTTTTGCTTTATTATCACATATTATACATCTAATCTGGTCTGTTGTCTTAACTTTTTTGTGAGACCACAAGCCCAATAAGGATTAATATAGTTCCAATGATAGAAATCACTGTTATTTTTTCATGTAAGATTAACACTGAAAGTATTACTGTTATAACAGGAGATACGTAAATATAGATACTTGTCTTGATTGCGCCAATCCATTTTGTCGCAAGATTCCATAACAAAAATTATAATACGTTCTTTCTCACTATTTCCACCGAATTTCTTGAAAAATAGAATATTCATGCTAAAATAAATGATTGAATTATGAAATTATTATAAATGAAACAATCGTCAAAGAAGGTAGTATTATGAAATCAAAACTTAAAAATTTTTCCTTACTTACAATCAGCACACTCATTATGGCTGTCGGAATTTACTTCTTTAAATTTGCAAACAATTTCACATTTGGTGGTATCACAGGTATTGCCGTTTTAGTTGCAAAATTCCTTCCTATTTCTGCCAGTGATTTTTCTTTTGTTGTGAATATTTTATTGCTGATCATTGGATGGATCGTCTTAGGTCAAAGCTTTGCTGAAAAAACAGCTTACAGCACGATTCTTTTATCTGTAAGTTTATCTCTTTTAGAGCGAATTTATCCTATGAGTCATCCACTTACCAATGAGCCATTATTAGAGTTGATCTTTGCAATCTTATTGCCAGCGCTTGGTTCAGCAATCTTATTTAATATTGGAGCTTCTAGTGGTGGTACAGATGTTATCGCTATGATTCTTAAAAAATATACGAGTGTAGATATCGGAAAGGGCTTAATGATCTCTGATCTTATCTTTACTCTCGCAGGATTCCTAGTGTTTAACGTCAAAACAGGACTTTATTCTTTGTTTGGTCTGATCATGCGTTCTGCGTTGATCGATAACTTTATTGAAAGTTTTAACCGTTCTAAATACTTTCATGTTGTAACTTCCAATGCAACATGTATTTGTGATTTTATCCAAAATGATCTACAGCGCGGAGCAACCATTGTAAATGCGACCGGAGCCTTTACAGGGGATGATAAATATATTATCCTGACGGTTCTTAGTCCTTCGCAGGCAGTGAAACTCCGAAACTTTATCAAAGAACATGATCCAAAAGCTTTTCTTTTAGTTTCTAATACAAGTGAGATTATCGGAAAAGGCTTCCATTCTGTCTAGGATGGACAGCCTTTTCTCTGCTTTCTTCTGGTACATAATACATTGTTCCTATCTCCTCGTATAATATCTTTTATTGGATTTATTTTACAAAATATTTTTCTTAAATTATCACATACTAAGAAACGAGGAGGTTTCAATGCATGAATAATAAGAAGAAACGAGAACTTACAAACGAAGAAATTGATGAAAATATCTTCGAAATGTGCAATATTTGTTCTACCACGGATTGTACTGGATTGATCCAGGTTGTTCCAAGAACAGAAGCCGAGCTTGAATCTTACGAAGAATTGTACCCCTTCCGACCACCGTTTTTACCTCGTGATGATGATTAAGTCGTCATCCACTTTCTCCTGTAACAAGATCTTATGGCCTGTTATGACTATAAGGTCTTGTTTCAATGTCCACTTTCTCTTCTAATTAGTCTGACAAAAAATATCATCTCTTATTGATTCTAACATAATTGTTTGTGGTGTAGCATCATAATTTTCATCCATCCAAGCTACAGACTCATCGTCCAAATAATCCATGAAATCAATATATGTATTCTCATCATCCATTTCAATCCATACACCAAAATATTCTCTTTAATAATATCAGTCATTTTTATTGGATTTATTTGGATATTTTAATTTTCACCACTTTACTATAAGCTCCAAAAGTTTTCTTTCCAGAAGCAGTCTTTTTATATGCTCTTACTTTTATATAATATGTTTTCTTTTTCTTTAACTTTTTAATTGTGAAATTTGTTTTTGTTGTCATAACTGTAGATGCCTTTTTAAAGTTTTTATTGTTTGCATACACAATCTGATAACCATTTACATTTTTTATTTTATTTATCTGAACTATCACTTTTTTGCTTTTTTTATTTTTCAGCTTTTTAATAGATGCCTTTGCTATCTTCTTCTGCGTTGTCTTATTAGTTTTAGATGTTTTAGTTTTTTGTGTTGTTTTAAGACTGTTTGTATCATTTATTTTTGCCCTTACTGTGACATGCTTTGTTATCGCTGCTTCAGGGTAGCCATTATAATACATGATAATATCTGCTGTTCCTGGATTTTTTGCAATCAGTCTTTCTCCATTCACTTCACAAACTGAAGGATTGGATGATTGAATGATCAATCCAGAATCTTTTATACAACTTCTATTCCATATAACAGAAATGTCAGCAGTTTCTCCAACATTCAAATTATTAGATGAAAGCTCAATCTCCACATTATAATATTCTTTATCTTTTTTAACTAAAACACTTCTTGTATTATCTTTATCCGTATAAGCACTTGATGAAACAGACGTGTCTACATCTGTTCCGAAACACTGTACCCAATAATAAGTTCCCTGAATATAAACACAACCAATACCAATACTTTTATAAGTTGAGCCAAGGATATTTGCCCGATGTCCAGAAGAATTCATCCAAGCATTCATAACTTGTTCTGGTGAAGTCTGACCGGTTGCAATATTTTCACCCATCATTCTGCTATTCGCACTAAAACATTCTTCACCATCCGGTCTTGTATGTGACCAATAAATAACATTTTCAAATCCTCTCAGCATTGCTGTTTCAAGTAGACTTTGATCCATGACAAGATCAGATAGGCCTTCTTTTCTTCTTTCTTTATTTACAAGTTCTAATATTTTAAAAGCATTTTTATACATTTCTTTTGCTGCCACATTTACATAAAATCCAATTGTAAAAGATCCATCTTCTAAACGTATCAGATTTTTATTTTGTGTAATTACTTTTGTATCTTTTTCAAATGGGCGAGTAATCTTTGTTATACTTGTTGGTAATGTAACAGATTCTAAGGAAGTACACCACCAAAATGCTGCATCTTCGATGGTCGTAATTCCTTCAGGAATTGTAACATTCTTTAACCCTCGATCATAATAACAACAGCAATACGGAATTGATGTTGCTCCCTTTCCGAAAATCAGTGTCTCCAAACTTTCGTTATATTCAAAAGCTCCGTCTCCTAATTCTGTTACTGTATCAGGAACTACAATTTTTGTTAAATTTGAATACGCAAATGCATCTTCTGCAATTTTGGTTACATTAGATGGAATCGTATATTCTCCTTTCCTCTTCGCCGGACATAAAAATAACGTCTTTCCACCATCGGCATAAAGGATACCATCTTTTGATTGATATAAATTACTTCCAGAAATTTCAATATTCTCTAAATCCCAAAGTGCTAAAAGACTATAATTTGTCAGATTTTTAATACTTGCAGGAAGTACTAATGTTTTAATACTAATTCCGTATAACGCATCCATTTCTATTGTTTCTACGGAATTTCCAAGAGTTAGATCAGTTAAACTGGCATCATTTGTAAATGCATATTCGCCAATTGATTTTACGGAATTTCCGATAACTACTTTTGTTAATGAATAGCAATCTGAAAATGCTCTTGCACCTACTTTAGTTACTCCATCTTTAATATAAACTTCTTTGATTTTACCTTTATCATTCTCCCATGGACAAGGATGAGATTCTGATTCTATGATTTGTCCGGTGTTGCCATCTTTAACTATTACAAAATCATCCATTGCTCCATTTCCAGAAATCGTTAAAATACCATCTTTTAATTCCCATGTAACATTATCGCCACACGTTCCATTAGCTTCTGTACTATAAGTAACAATGTCAGAATTTGAAGATTCTCCTGAAATTGATAACCTCTTACCTTTTCTATATTTTATAGATCGATTTTGCAAATGAGTTGTAGATTTTATTGTTTCAGATTTTGCAATCTTCGAAGATTTATTATTTTCTGCTGCATTTGTATTTACAAATATTAAGGATGTTAATAATGTAGTACATACTGATATTGCAAATAATTTTTTTAGGTTCTTTTTGAATTTTTTCATAATCTTATCCTTTCTGGAATACTTCTTACCTCAAACACATTTTTCTCCCCAACTTCAACAATCTCTCCTGTCTTCCGTCCATACTTTAAACCTCTCTCTACTGCTGATGTCAGCACATATTTTACTCTGATAGCGTTAACTTCATTTTCTCCTTAGGAAATGTAATCTGTATTTCATGTTTTTCATCACATGTCAATATTATTGCTGCCTCATTATGTCCACAATCTTTATTTAATTGCTCAACAAATCTATCTATATTGATCGTAAGAGGATCAATTTCAAGTCTCATCCAGAAATTTCCTATTCTTGCATCTCCAATAAGTTTATTCCCAATAACTTGAATATTAACTTCTACATCATCTTTTTCTATTACATACTCTTTTATGTGTTCACTAAAATCATGATTTAGGTAAAGCACTTCCTCTTTTAGCAAGCTTTCCACAACCTGTTGGTATGATTTGTAATCATTATAAATTTTTGCAATCATCGGTAATGCAACTTCATCAAAAATGGCCTTTGAGCTCTTCCTAATAGGATTGTTTTCCTCTTTTAAACTAAACTCTAACAATTTCTTATCTATTTCTGGAGAATATAATCCAATTGCCGTTCGCGACATACCTATTCCGGCCGAAAATAATTCTTTCTCTCCTAAAAAAACTGTCACTTCATTCTCATTTGAATGTATAAAGAATGGACACATATACTTTCTTCCCCAATCTAATATTGACATTTTATTTTCGCCTACTATATTATGATTCTTCCTAAATACCCTATCCCATTTTAAAAATTGCATTTGCCAGCCATTAACCTTCAGGTGAAATTTGTTCGTTGCTAACATAAGTAAAACTGATTCATTTTCAAAATCTCCACTATATGAAATATATTTTTCACAGTTCTCAATAACTGCAGAAAAATCATCTGATAATTGGCTTATTTGTGCTCTTACATAATATGCCTTTGGATATTCAGAATCTAAATACAATGCAATATCTAAATATTCTGTTGCCAATTCAATATCTGATGTATAGATTAATGAAGCCAAAAATACATATGCATCTATATTTTTATTATCTAATTCAATACTTTTATTCAAATCTTCCTTCGCTTTTTCCACATCTTCTAATCCATTATGGTTTATTCCACTTATATAGAAAAAAGTACTCTCCCATTTGCTTTTATCCACACGACTTAAGCAATCCAAGGACTGTGTAAACTCTTTTTTATACATATGTGCTTTTGCAAATTCCAAAATGCAATCTTCTTTTTTAGATAAATCCTCTCGTTCAATAACAGTATCATATTCTCCCATTATATTTAAAATCATAAGATATATTGCTTCTAGATCTTGGCACACATTTAAAATATTTTTAATTTTATTTTTAGCTTCTACTAATTGATCATTTTCTAAAAAATATTTTATTAACAATAATTTATCATCCAGAAGATCTTTGTATTTCATAATTAAGTCATCCATAAAACTTGCAATATCTTTTTTAGCTTCTTTTTCAATTACCGAAGAAATTCTATCTTTCTTAGAAATAAAAGATTCTATTTTACTAGTGTTATGTTTTTTAATAAGTTCCATTATTTCATTTTTAGATAATTTTCCTCCAGTTGTTCGAAGCCTATTACCAATTATTGCAATTAACTCATTAAATAAATTGTCTACATTAATATAAATATTTTTATTCCGTGCCCATTTTTCTATAGCACTTTTTGCAATATCAATCCTATTTGTACTTTCAACTACAAAAAAATCACAACGTAAAAATGATTTAACATTTATCTTTCTCTCATGACAAATATCTTTCATTTCTTTAAACAATTTTTCCTTGTCTTCATTTAAAATTCCTTGTTTTGCCTGCAAATAACGTTCTTTATATTGTAACAAATTTCGAACCTTATCATCATATCCAGAACCTATAAAAATTGTCTTCTCATGCATATTATTTTCTCTTAATAATTCAGACACTTTAGGTAATGTAAATTGATTAACTTTCACTTGAAAGTATAATCGTTCATCACCTTCAAGAACAATACAAAAATCATTTAACGATTCAAAGGATATCTCCTCTAAACCATTTTCAAGATATTCAAACAAAAATTTTATGCTTGAACAGTCTTGTTGTGACATACCAATACTATTTTGCATTCCTCCTATATTTTTACGTCCCTCTACATAATTCATTTTATTACATTCCTCCCATTCCCATTTTGTTCTACTCAATCCTAATTTAAACTAATCAGTAATTCTGTAGCTTTTATACACACTCTTATTATATCAAAGCAACTAGTATATGTACAGAAAAAACAGAACATTTGTTCTGTGTACTTGCATATCTCTATTCAAAGAGATATATCTTTTGATGTTCTGTTCTTATGTTAAAATGTATACTAGTTTTGCAATTTTTTGAATAATTCGCACTTAATATTTTAATTTACTTTGTAGACTGATATCTTAATGTCTACGGGATCCAATGTGATCACAGATCCCCTAAAGATCTATTTATAAGGTCTTCTCCTAATCCTGCAGAAATAATATAATACACATCTTAAACGTTTTTGAATTGTTTGTGATACTCCTATTTCCATTTGTACTTTCCTAAATTTCTCAAATAATCAATTCCACTTTTTCCAAACATCTGGTTGATATCCTAGTGTTGATTGCTTTCCATTTCGAACAACTGGTGTCTTGATGACTTGTGGATTTTCTAATACTTTTTCAAGTTTATCTTCATTGGCAATATATTTGATCAGTGCAAGCAAGTTCTGATCTTTGCCTTCCCAATTAATCATATGATCTAAACCACCATTTGCCTGAGCTACTGAATTGAATTCGCCTTTGCTCATGCCTTTTTTCTTCATATCAACAAACTGATATTTGATTCCACGTTCTTTGAAAAAACGTTCTGCTTTCTTTGTTTCGTTGCATTTTTTTGTTCCAAATATTTGTATGTTCATGCTGGTTTAAAATCCTCCATTTAGATATGCTCTAGTTTCTTTATCTCATTCATCATTAAGCGCTACAGCCTGTATTTTGCAACTTTTTGACTTCATCTTTGTATTCAGATTTCACAAGGTCCAAACTCAGGAATGCTTAAGTTACAAAACAGCTTTCTCATCTAATCAGCTTTTATTACACCAGTAAAATGAGACTCAACAATCCTATCCATCTGTGCTGCAATCTCTACAAATGGCAAATTCAGATCAAGTGTCTTAACACTTATTTGACTGCCATGCATCTGATACACATTATCAGGCTGGATTTCTTCTTCCGTCTTGGCATAAAGAAGCATTCCTGAAACTGTATTATCTTCTTCTCCAAATTGATAGCTTCGATTTTTTACATAGGTAAAAATCTGATACAAATTGTTTGAATGAAGCGTATGTTTATCAAAATGGACCTGTGTAGTGTGATTGTAATATTTCGCATCAATGATAAGCACTGTATTGCCACGTTGCAAGTGAATATCAGTTCGCATAACCGGCAGCATCGTTCCAACACCATCGTCTAGTGCCCACGGAATCTGCGATGCACTAACAGACAATTCTGGATAATGTCTGCTGTAATATTCCAGAATAAATTTTTCATACAACCTGCACATACGCTGCTCGTCTACAAAGGATGCTAATCTATAGTTACCTGCATCTGTTGTGATCAGCATTCCTTCAATAGTCAACTGACAAATACTAACTAACATTCTATATGTTTGATTATTACGCTGAAAACGAATCGATGACCATTTAATTTCTGTAGGTTCTATAGAATCTACATTCGAAAAATACAACATTTTCTTCTTCAGATCATCTTTGTATTTTGCTTTTACTTTGCCGTTTCGCAAAAGAAGCATGACTGTTGTCTTCAAGATTTGATTCAACATGTTATTTTCTGAAAGCTCATCAAAATCACAGGTAAGTACTTGTTTATGCAGCAGTTTATTTTTAATTGTACCGGGCATATTTATTTTACCACGCATAACCGTCAGCTCTTCCTGATGGCTTATATATTCTCTGTAAAGTCCCTACTTCAACTGCATCCCTATGCCCTTGGCAAGGATTGCAGCCAGCAGATTATACATCTCGTCAAAAGATTCTACTGCAACATCATCATATGTCTCTTGCTTCAGTGTCTGAAAAGCATAGGAAAGCATATGGTAAATATTATTGATCAGAATACTCTTGTCCTTTGTCATTGAAATACCTCATGCAAAATGTTTTCCCAACGCTGTAGTTTATCAGTATCGTCAAACCAATACTCTGCTAACATTGGCAATATATCAAAATCAACTACATCTTGCATCCACTCATCCGTACATTCTGTCGTATTACAAAAATAGCTATGCCCAATACAGAATCCTTTCCCTAGAGATTTGTCGTTTGCAATTTCTCTGTTCAGTTCCTTAATACGGTCAATCAACGTATTGAATGTGTCATTTGTAAATGCTTCCTGATATTTAATAAATCCTTCCGAATCAAATCCAGGTTCCATGTCAAAGAAACTAAATCGGCGGCGAAGTGCATAATCAATCATTGCCAAACTTCTATCAGCAGTGTTCATCATACCAATGATATGTAAACGTTTTGGAACGGAAAAGCTGAGACCATTATAGGCTAATGTTGTCTTTGTCTCTCGATAGTCAGCCTCAATCAACATCAATAATTCGCCAAAGATTTTACTCATATTGCCTCGGTTAATTTCATCAATGATAAAGAAATAATCTTTATCTGGATGGTTTGCAGCTTTCTGACAGAACCTATAGAAAATTCCATATTTCAGTTCAAATCCATCCTCGACTGGCTTGTACCCCATCATAAAATCTTCATAGGAATAATTTTGATGAAACTGTACAAACTCAATGCGGTCATCATCTTTCTCTCCCATTATCGAATAAGCCAGACGCTTAGCTGCATAAGTCTTTCCAACACCTGGTGCTCCCTGCAGAATAATGTTCTTCTTCCTTGTTAGAACAGCTACGAGACGATCGTATTTTGCTTCTGTCATGTAAACCTGATCTAAGAAATTTTCTTTCGAATACTCATCTTTATTTTCCTCAGCTGTTGGCACTGGATTTTCTTCACGGATCAAATCAATAATAAATTCGTATTCATCCTTTGTTAATTTAAATAGACTTCCCTGAATGATACTGAAATATTCCATTTTTTCCAGTTCAGGACAGGCTTTCAATGTTGCAAAATCAATTGGTGATGAGAGTCCTTCTAACTTTTCAAAATATATTCTCTCTCCATCCTGCTCTGCATTTACACGAAATATAGCTACAATTTGTTTCATCGGAGTAGACTCATATCCGATCACCATATCTCCCGCCTTTGCATCAAGAAAGTTTTGGAAGATTCTACGCTTATTTCCATTGCCATTAAACAAAGTATAATTCTGAACTTCTCCCACTGGCATACTGGACATACTCCACATTTTTGGATTTGCATTCAAGAACCAGTATTGCTGTCCATCATCTTCTTGAGGTTGAGCATGAAGAGGAACATTTGTTGAATCTTCCTTGTTCCAATAACGAAAAATGAAAAATCCAACATCTATTGTAAGTGTCCGTAACTCGGGATCTGCATAACAAGTCGATGTGATCTGAGAATTAAGCAGATTTCTAAGCTCATCGTCCTGCTGTAATTCTGCACATATCTCATCATATAATGCCATGAAATTTCTGATATTATCTTCATAAGCCCCCTTTTTAAAACGATAGTCACTTTCAAGTTCCAATGAGACAGCTTTTACTTCACCAAATTTATAGATATAATATTTATCCGGATAGCGCAGCCACAAATATGTCATGATTGCATTTTCATACTGATAGTGCTGTGCAGCTCCATTTCCATAACGCTCCAATAATGTATTGGACTTGTTTTTAAAGTTAGCAATTCTCTCACATAAATCCTTACTCTCGTCATATAATTCCATATACATTGAATGGACCGCTTCTGGTGCAGCCTCCGCAAAACCGGTAATCATTCCTTTTGGAAAGTTATTTGCAGACCTAAGCAAATTATCAGTCTTAGCCAGAGATTTTTTAAGCATCTGTGCAAAATCAGCTGAATTAATATCCCAGTTCTCTTGAAAGCATTGTACAGCTTCCCATTTGTATTTTTCGTTAGGCCACTGTTGCTGCACAAAAACTTTTTTGTATTCTGCCAGTATCTCTTTTAATCGAATTTTGTTGAACATTGTTATTCACCACCTTTGTAATGATTCTTTGAAATTTTTAGACAATTGTATTATTTAAGCAATGAATCAACCATCATAGTAAACCATATTGCAAAAAACAGAAACAAGAAACACAATAGTACACTACCACATCCAACATTTGATCCTCCAGTATCAGATGATTCTTCTTTTTTATGTTTCTGTTTTTCTTCTTCCTCTTCTTTAAATTTGTTGTAAAGATAATATTCTCTGGCATTGTCTTTCCAGTCTTTCTTTCCATCACGATTATAATCAAAAAAAGCCATATAAACTAATTCCTTTCATTCATAAGATCTTTTAGAACTTAGATTACATATTATTAATGCTTCTTATTTTATCTGTGATAATATTTCTTGTTTTCTCAATTCAAACTCTTCTTTTGTAAAAATTCCTTGATCATAAAGTTTTTTTATAGAAATTAATTGATCTTCTACATCAACAATATTTTTTTTATGTACCATATTAGCAGCATTTATAGATTTTGTTGCCATATTGGCCATACGTTCTAATGTCTTCTCCATACCATTTACAGTTCCCCATGCTATCCTAATATCATTAGAATCTAAAATACGGGCATGATGTGTAAATTGATTTTGTTGCAATTTATATCCTTGATATTCACAAAGATTTGTCCAAAAAGTATGTCCACCCATAGTTGGAAATGGTATATTAGGCATACATAAATCTGAATTTAGAATATTCATTCCCTCATCTGGAAATTTAAGTAGAAAATCTAAAGCTAATTTTATTATCCTTTCGTCAATCATTTTTTATCCTCCAAAAATCTATACTTCCCAACAATTTTTGTTAATGCTTAATTAATCAACTTGTTTCAAAGACTTATTTCTTAATGTCTACGGAATCCAATGTAGTCAAGTTCTATAAAAAACTATCTCCTGACATTGCTTTTATAAAGTGAATTCTACATGTATTATTTTTCTCTGCGTTCAGTAACTCTTCCCTTTCATTTTTTCACTAGTAAGTAACTAAATATACTATTTTTTCAATCAAATTATTACTTATCGCATATATAAGTATTTTTATATCTCATCTAACTTATATTTATGAACTGGTTGACCACAACAATGAATATACACTCCATATATTCCTTTTTCTGCTTTTAATGAATACTTACAACGTAAACATTTCTGTCCTGTTCCACCATTACGATTAAAATATTCTTCAACAAAATCAGCTTCAACAAATGCTGTTGTTTTACATTTAGGATATCCCATACACGCCAAGAAGAACTTCCCTTTTTTGCTTTTTTTAAGTTGCATTTGCTTTTCCACAGATTGGACATTTTTTATGTGTTTTTACATATGCAGCAAAAGTATCTTCTTTTACATCCTCTCTCAATGATTTCTTAATGTCTCAGGGACTTAAGCTCATATATTAATATTCTACAGTACATATTATATATACTTTAAGTGTGTATGACACCAATACATAATCTATTATTTTTTCATCAATATCGTATGTTTTTTCACCTTGTAAACTATTATAACAAACTGTTAGTTTGGTTGAAATTCCATCTTTTCTACATAATTCCTGTAAAGTTTCCATATACGCATCAAATGCTACCTGATCTTTTATATAAAACCATGCCTCTTGTGCTGCTTGCCCATGTTTATTAAAAAATGATTTATTAATAGTCACATTTCTTATTTTTAAGTTTAATATATTATCTAAAAATGTATCCCAGAGATTATCACTCTTATATTTATACGTTATCCGTTTTTTCGAATTAACAGTCTCATATTTTCCTTGCTTAGCATATTCCAATAATTCTTCTTTTATTTTTTCATACGATCTTTGTGCAGAATCAACTCCCTTTGCATATGACTCCTTTTCCCTTTTACTTAATACATCTTCTGGTGTCTTTGTGACTCTATTTAATTCATCTTGAAATGACATAATTAATTCTCCCTCTCTATCATCAGTAAATACGTTTTCTTATTTAATTATAATAAGCCATAGCACCCAAAAACAAATAAAGCTTTTGACAGATTTTTACTTTTACAATTATTCTTCAGAAAAATAATCTCTATCTATCTGTTTCACTTGATATATGTATTGTGTTAATACCCCTAATTCGTACTCAATCATTAAATCTGCAAGACGATTTCCATCAATTAACACAATTTTATAATTTAAATTTCTTTCTACAAATGCAATTGCCTCTTTCGTATATATTGATCTTGTGATGAATATTCCTTTTTGTGCTCCCTGAACTGCTAAAGCACCTACAAATTTCTGTATATCCAGTCTTCCAACAGAAGTATCATTATAAGATTTTGCCTGTATATAAATAGAATCAAATCCTAGTTTATCAGCCGTTACAATACCATCAATTCCATCATCCCCTGGTTTTCTGGTCACATGACTTTCATACTGTAACTTTCCATATCCCATTTTAGCAAATAAATCTACGATTAACGTCTCAAATTTGTATAGATCCATTTCGCATACTTCTGCAAGTACTTCATTTGCTAATGACTGGTTTATCTTCTGATACATTTTATCCAGAGTTTCTTGTGGTGTTTCATCTTCATTTGTTTCTATTATTTCATTTTTATTAGAATCTGAAATTTTTCTCCATCAATAAAATTCACAAAAGGCGGAAACTGTTTTAATAGCTTAATTTTGTCTAACTTTAATTTCGTATACAATCTCATGAACATTACGATCATCTAAATTTCTCACTTTGTGTTCCAACTATTTTTCTTTCATTCTGGATTTCGTAAGGCTTAAAAATGCTTAAGTCTTAATGTTAGGGGTCTTAATCTTAAAATATTAAATCTTCAACTTTCCATTCTTTTCCCATCATTTCAATTACATCTCCAACTTTACAATCTGTAAATACTTCAACCGCTTTAGGTAATGTTCCATTTATTAGGTCATACTTATATGTTTTTGTTTCCCCATCTCTATTACAAATTATAGCTTTACATCCTAATGTCACCTTAGGAACATCCGATGGATCAACAGCACCTATATCTTCATTAACAGAATAATCAGTATCCTCTTCTTCTACAGATATATTTTTTTCAAAATTTAATGTTGGAATATCACCTTGCATAATTGCATCTACTGCATCAGAGAATATTCTTGTAATTTCATCTTTTTCTAAACAGTCAATAACCACTGACCCTCCAACTGCATTTAAATACGACATAGCAGGTCTTATATGCTCACGAACTAATATATGTCGACCATCCTTTTTAAATTGTCGAAGTGCATCTATAATGGCTGTCATAACATCTGGATTAGATGAAAAACTAAAATTATAAAAGAACTCATTAATTTTAGAATTCAAATCATTACTTCCAATAATATCCAGATTTTCAAAGTGATTTTGATTATTATTAGGATCATATGTATTATGACCTACCCACCAGCATTTTGATAACGTATTCCTATATAATCCACTTCTTCCTGTATATCTGTAAAAAAATCTAGTCTGGATAGCACCTGCTTCTTTTTCAGCGCTCTTTGGTTTTTTCCCATATCCATATCCCCACCGTTTACGCATATAATCATAAAATGTGCTATGTGTCAAACCTGCCCACAAACGTTCATCACTAGCTTGCGATTCGCTCAAAAAAAGTAACTTTTCATAAAGAATCTTACAATTGTTAAGATCTATTTCTCCGGGTGTTAAATCAGAATTCAACTCTGCTAAATTGAACTCTGGAACATCTTTAAATTCAATAAAAGGATTTTCACCATAAATATCAGAAATCCAATGATTTGTTTTTTCTGTATAATATTTTCCATAAATAGTTGGTAAATTAGCTTTAAGCATTTCAAGTGCTTCTCGCTTCATTATGTATAGTTTCATTACAAATCCTCCTCCGTGGTGTCAAAGAATATTGGAATCTGGTCAAATGCTTTGCTCAAAGGTAGTTCCATTGCTTCTTGTGCTAACTGATATGAAGTTTTTTCAGGATTAAATATCTCATCCATGAAGTTAATCCCCCGTTTTGCATAAGACTTTTCTAAAGCTAAAAACCATTCTCTGTTATGATAAGTTTCTTCTCCTCCTTCCTGTCTTAATTCTTCAAATACATAAACTAACACAGGTAAAATTAACATTGAGTGAAATAACGACTGCAGTTCTGCCTTTACAGAATATTTAGCATATACGTTATAATCTTTAGTTCCTAAACCAATTCTAATTTTGGTTGAATCAAGATTTATTTCAGCTGGGCAATCGCCTTTTGTAATTCGTTTATAAATAGAAAAAATTGAACCTGCATTTGTAAATTCTTCATAATCTTTTGTTATATCCAAACTTCTAAGATTTTGATATGCCAAAATAGACCCAGCAAATAAATTAAATGTAGTATCGCTAAAATCATCTACCCAATCTGAGCAGAAAAAATCTGTAATATTCTTTTTAAGAATGACAAATGCTACTGCATCAAATGTTCCGTTAATTCTTCCAATTGGAATAATATGTTCAATATGCTTTGATACAGAATGAAGGACTTCTCTATATGCGGTTGTCAAACATTCTAAATGGATAACATAATCAGCCTTTCCATCCATGATCAACTGCTCTAAGTCACAACAATTCATAGAAATATCAAAACTCAACTTTAAACTGTTAACTCCTTGCATCGTATGTTCATAATTAACATTAAAATAAGAATCTTTATAATCATCCTTTTCATCACTTAAAACCGGATAGGCAAACAATCGATTAGTTATGTTCATATACATTTACCTCCATAGCATAATCATGTGAATCTGCAAGAGTTACAACAATCTTCACTTTCCCAGAAGATGTCATACCTACAGTTTCTATAAATTCTCCATTTAATTTTACCATTTTACATCCAGATGTCGGCTTAACATCTATTATACGAATCCTATTAGACTTTCCGTTTTCTCCTACAGTAACCAATTCTATTCGTCCATATTCAATCTCATGTGGTATTTCAAAATTAAGTAAATACATCCCTGTTCCTTCCTTTATAATACGCACGTTTTTAAGTGGACAATTTGTCTCTCCTCCTGATTTCTTCTGAGTAACAATATCTCTTCCTATTGGATCAGCAATTCCTCGATGGTTGTCTAATTTTTTTCTCTTTCTTTTCCCTTTTAGAATTCTAAGTCCCGATTCTCCTATTTTTCCAAGTGTTCCACTTGTAGTTGCAAATTGACTGCGACCTACATTCCCTTTTCCATAAAAAAATCCTTTAGATGGAGTGTGAATTGGACGCTCCATTACTTCAATATTTCCTAGATGATCGTTAATATTTTCTCGTTTATTATCCGAATTTCCAGTTTCTGCCATTTCTAGTTCTGTTTGAAGAACACCGCCTAATCCCTTAACATCTAACTCATCCTCACTCGTATGTTCAGCAAGTTCTGCCACAATACCCCTAATCCATTCCTTAATTTCCTCATAATATAATTTAGCTTGTTTTGGATTTGGATGTCTTCCGGGTTCCCAATTATCATGAGCAACAGTTTCCATAGCACGAAAATAACTGTTTAAATTCTTTCCCTTTAATTCAAGAATTCCAGTAAAAGGAACCAATCTGGATATATTTCCTAGACGAAATAATTTCATTCCTGCCTTCCTTACAATCAAGACTTTTCTATCTAGTTTTTCATTTGGATCAACTAACACGCTCAATTCCAATGTACCCATACCATGAAAATTCTTTGAATATGTATGAACTCCTTCCTTTCGCGTTAATGCAAGATAATTACCATAAGTTCCCTTAGTTGCACCTGGACGTTCTCTATGAATACGCTCTACATATCTAGACAATGATTTTTTATTAATCTCTCTTCCCTGTACCTTAACCCGAAGTTGACCATAATAAAAAGAAATGAGAAAGTTTTCCAATAATGCCACAGTAATTTCTGTTTCCCAATTGCTTATTGACTTAAATCCATAAATAAAAACATCTGTCCCAATTTTTAATCTTTTATTGATACTATCAAGTTCTGGAATTGCTTCTACAGGATTATTCCCTTCTGCTTCTCCATAATAACCAATCCCACTAGTCATTAATGCACCGTTTTGATATGACATCAATCTTGATATTCCCTGTGCTGCACGCTCATATTTCTGATTGTATGTTCTGTAAAATATTAATCTGTAATATGAATTACTAAATGGAGCACTTTTTCCAATGCCAAATGCACCTGCTTTGTCATCACCTTTGTTCGCACCGCCATCAATTTTTATCAATGCATTCCATCCATCAAAACTAAAATTAAAAGGATCATTTGATTGCGTATACGGATCTGAAAGTCCTGAAGTATTATAATCACTAATTCTGAGCACAAAAGTATTTTCTTTTTCTAACTCTTTAATTGCATCTTTCAAAAAAAGTTTAGCTTTTTCACTCCCCGATCTATCCCAAAACATCTTGCATTTTTTTAAGATATTTCGATATTCTACAATACCTGGAATCTGATTTGTAGGTATAAAATATCTTTCAAATTCAACTACGACATCTAGATTATCATCATCCAATGCAGCATCTAAAGAATTTTGGCAATTTTCTCGTGCTAAAGATGAAAGCTCAGTTCCATTAAAATTTTCAATGCCCGCATCAGCAATTCCCTTTATCTGTCCGTCCTGATTGCCTGGAAAATTCCAACTAACCATTTTTATTATTCCTTTCTAATTTTTCTGTTATTGACTGACTGTAATTATCAAATCCAATCTTTATAGTTTATTTCATATATAAATATTACATATAAGCATAATTCATATTCACTTAAACAAATCCCAGAAACTAAAAGTAGTCTTACTATAAACCTTATTATAAGCAGCTTTCTTAGGATCTTTTATCCATCCTGTCCCTTTCTTTCCATAACCAGGGATTACTGCTTTTTTCACAGCTCTTTTTGCCTTTCCTTTTGTTCTTGCACTTATTGATTTTTTAATACTAGGTTTCCTCATACCAAATTTCATTACACTTTTCCCCCTTTGTTTATATTTAAAATAGATTGCTATTCTTCTATTGATTTTACCTCCTTTTCTCCATCTTTAAATATCACAGATTTAATATATTTATCACTCTGCATATCTTTCTCTTCTTCCATCGTATCCAAATTCATTTTATATAATGTGAATTTTTTAGTAGAACTATTTTGTTCTTCCTTTAATTTTGTATAATAAACTGTTTCTTCATTATATCCTTTTAATATTGCATTTTTCTTTACTTCTCGAATATCTTTTCCATCATATGATAAAGATATAATCTGTGTACTATTTTGTACCACAATTCGCTCTCCTAAATAATATTTCTGAATATTATCTGCTAATTTAACTTTCTTTTTCGTCTTTTTATTTTCACGATATAATGTTCCTTTTTGTGAAAGTACAATCTTATCTGTCTTCATCACACTATTTTTATCCTGTGAAATTGGAAGTATAGCTGTTAATGCACCAAATATAACTATTGTAGATATAATAAATATAACTGTTTCAAAACGTACTTGTTTAATCCAATAAATTACTGCCATAACTGTATAAATTGCCATTAGTACTAATGCATACTTCTGCATTTTAGGTTCCCCTACGACATACATTAAAACAATAAATAATGTTACAAGAATTGCAACTATCTTTTTAACAAATTTTTTTATATCCATAAACTACTCCTGTATTTCTTGTGGTGCACTAATGGCTGCATTTACTGTATTTCCAATATCACTTACTTCATTAGCATTTGGTGTCAAAATATTTGATACATCATCTAATTTCACATCTGGTACTTTAGGTTTTACCACTTTTGGAGCCGCTGTTGTTGCTGATTTTGAAGCTGCATGATTGCTATATGTACTATTACTATGTGATCCATGGCTACTATGTCCAGATGATGAAACATGACTAGAATGAGAAACATGACTTTCATGACTTCCATGTATTCCTCCTCCACTTCCTGAACTATGTGAGGCATGTGAACTGTGAGAACTATGTGATCTATGAGCTGCAAAAACTTCATCATACATCATCAAACTTAAAATCAACATCATTGTTCCCATTGCAATGACTTTATTTCGTGTAATATTTCCCTCTTCTTCATATATAAAATCTTCTATTGATTTTTTTATTTCCGGGAATAAATGTTCTTCCATACTTTTTCTCCTTAATATGCTGCTTTAACACATGTTCCTTTTTTCCAATATGTTTTAAAATGTGTCTTTTTAGATTTATAATATGTACATGTACCTTTCGGCTTATTATTTGAAAAGTCACCTTTTAAATACGGATATTCATTCCAACTATAATAATAAGTTCCTTTTCCATTCATCTTATCCCCTTTCCAATTACCAGTATAAGAATCTCCTGTTTCTGACCATTGATAAGTACCCTCTCCACTTTTTAAATCATCTTTTACTGTCCCAATATAGGTGTCTCCATCAGAATATGTAATTTCGCATTCTCCATTAAATTTTCTATTTACAAAATTCCCCTTATAAGAATCTCCATTTGTAAGTTCTGCTTTTACTTTTCCCTGAATTTTTCCATCCTTTATCTGAATTTCAAATACGCCTTGTTCATCTTTCAATGTAAGTTCACCATTTTTGAAACAACTATTTTCGAATGTACCTTTATATGTAGAACCATTCTGGTAAGTATACTCACCTTTTCCATTTTTCTTACCATTTTTAAAATTCCCACTATAGATATTTCCAGATTTAGACCTTTGAATTCCACTTCCTTCTAATTTATTATTTATTGTTTCTCCAATAGAAATTTGTGATTTTGTCTCTTGATACTGAACAGAACCTTTCGATATTTCTGCTTTTTCTCCATTGTCTGATGTAATCGCTACATATGAAAATACAATCATTATCACCGAAAATATAATTCCTGCAATCAGAAATTTCTTTTCTCTCTTTTCCATACTTTCTCCTTTCAAATCCACGTTTTTAAAATGTCTTCTGCACCTGGTTCTTCCAATAATATTTCAAATAGAATATCTAAAATTCCTTTATATATTTTGCATCGATATACATTGGATTCCCTTGTATAAATACTGTTATCTGAAGCATATGATATAACAGGACATACTCCACAATATGGATGATACACGCAGTCACAACATCCCGGCAAACTTTCTAATACGGATGCCTGACATGTGACTTTACATACCCTGTTTTCCATTAAATCGTCGTATGTACTATAATTAACATTTCCTAAACAAAACATTTGATCTCCCATTTCTGCTACCATTCGACCTTCATCACATGTGTATATATTACCATCATAATAATATGCCATCTGTCCAATTCCTGCTCCGCATGGTGATCTTAATTCCATATAATTTTCTGAATAACCCGTCAAAATTTTCTTTAGAAATATTCTTGCATGACCTTCCGACATTCGAATTCCATTTCGATTATGCTCTAATAAAATTAAAATACATTGTTTATAAAATTTCAAAAATTCTTCCGGTTCATATCCTATTTCCGCCCAATGCTCTTTTGCATATCCTAATGGTGTTAATGGTCGAATAAATAAATGATTTAATCCTAAGTTATGATAAGTTTCTATGATCTTCTCTGCATTTTTCAAACTAATTTTTGTTGTTGTTTCAATTGCACCTACTTGAATATCATTGCTTTGTAACCACTTTATATTTCTGCTAACATAATCATAGGTACCATCCCCGTCTATTTTAGGTCTGTTACTGTTATGAACTTCTTTACAACCATCTAATGAAGTTGAAATTGATACATCATATTTCTTAAAAAATTGTATCATTTCTTCATTCAGAAGGAGTGTATTTGTAACTAGTGAATATTGTATTTGTTTATGATTTTTATTTTGCTCACTGTATTCCACAATATATTTTATTGTTTCAAAATTAAGAAGTGGTTCTCCTCCTTGAAATTCAAATGTTAAATATTCATTTGGTGATTGTAATGCTATATCAACAGCAGCCTTAGCTGTCATCTCTTGCATCTTTCCTTTTTTCTCTTGAGCCGAATCTTGTGCCTGACAGTAAACGCAACACATATTGCATGCATTTGTCATAACAAAAATATGTAGTGAAGTTGCTGAAAACAAATATTGCTTATTATCTCTATATGCATTCGCTACTTTTTCGATAAATACATCCTCATCTATATCATATATGAAAAAACGATCTTTCAATGTTTGTAATATTTCTTTCGATAATAAATCATATCGTTTATTTACCAAATTCAAAAAATCTCTTTTTCCCAATAAAATGTATCTTCCTTGCTCATTTGTTAATAACATTTTATCTTTCCATTGTTTAAAATTAAAATAATTGTTCTTCATAATTTATCCTATCGGTGTTACACTCGGTTTCATAACTTGCTTTGTTGAATAGAAAAATCCGCCACATATATCTTTAACTTTACATTGATCACATTCAGGCATATATCTGATTTTATAATCTGTAATGCTCTTTACTGCAATGTGCCAATATCCACGTTCTACTGCGCAAAGTGGAAAATTATATAATTGTACATCTATTCCATGACTGATCAAACAATCAATTGCAGATTTCATTTTTTTAAACACTATTGGATAATCAACCCATAATTCGTCTTTATGAACTGCTGCACATCCCATCATTTCCATTGCAATAAAATTCACACAAAATACTCCCTGATATTGTTGAACAATATATTTCGCAATATTCAATAAGTCTGACAAATTCTTTTTTGAAACAACAATGCGGATTTCAACCTTTTGCTGACACATTAATAAATTTTTTATTCCTTGATCTGTTTGCTCAAAACTTCCTTTTGTCCTTGTAATCTGATCATGTAACATTGCATTTGATGCATGTAGTGGAATTGCCCAGCGAATTCCGTATGGTAAATGTGGCAATAACTGTATTAAAAAATCAAAATCCGCTGCTGATCTCCCATTTGTTAATAATTGAAATCCTGAATTTTGAAATTTCATTTTTAATTTATCCATTATTTCGAAAAAAGCTTGTCCAACTAGCGTTGGCTCACCACCTGTTACATTAACATATTCAACATTCTCTGGTAATTCTTTTATCTGTTGAAATATTTCTTCAATCCGCCCATTATCTGACTTTCTTCTAACTGTCTCTGACAACGGACACATGATACAATTAGAATTACAACGATTTGTAACAAAAATATCTACGTCCTTTAAATACTCTTCTCTATTTTGTTCTTTATCTTCTACTTTCATTATCTTAAAATCCTTATTATAAATAGTAACAAGATTCCAGCTACAATAAATATTGCAAACGGGATCTTTCTAACAATAATAATTGTATCTTCTCCGTATTTACTACTTTCCCATCGTTTTATAGCATTCATTTCATCTTCAGTTATTCTATATCTCATATCTTCGCCACCTTGTTTCGGTAATCCTTTCACTCTGGACGGAAGAAATTTAGCTAACGTAACATATGATAATACCATTCCTTTTTCAACATTTTTTGTAGGAATCTCCTGATAATTATACCCACTCATAATATGACGTAAAAATAAAGCTAAAAATAAAACTGTATAACTTTTCCACTGTATATTCCCCGGTACATAAAATTTTATGGTCAGAATAATATCAATTGCAAATGCTATTATAATTAATCCGATTTTTTTTAACCACTGAACATTTTGAATCCAGATTACCAGAAATATATTCATGATCATAAATATTACCTGATTACTGAAATAAAAATTTTTAAAAATCAATCGGATTACCTGACTGAACAAATTTAAATATATAAAACTTACAATGTAACTCTTTATAAATACAAATATAAATTGTCGATTTATCGTTCTATATTGAATTTTTTGTGCTTGCTTTAATTTTTGTATTATCGTGTCCCCTAACACATACACATATGCTAATAAAAAAATTAAAATAAAACCATATATTCCCGGTGCAATTACTTGCTTCCCAAAATCATAGAATCTTGCTGGAAATAAAAACATTAATACTATTAATAATTTACTATCTCCTGCTGCCCAAAAATGAATCATATACAATGCAACTGCTAAAATTGACATGATGATTAAATTGCTTATATATACTTGAAGAAATCCATATGCAAATCTGGAATAATATACTATGTTAATAAAAAATCCAATTATTCCTGCCTGCAATAGCCTTTTATTCTGAATAATTCCATGTTTTATATCTGTCACCGTTACATAAAATCCTAAAATTCCTATAATAGAAATCAATAATGTTTCACAAATAATCATTACATACCTCTGCCCTGATTCCATAATTGGATCAAATAGTTTTCAAACTCTTTTTTTGTTCGATCAATTCCATATTTGCAATTATCAAACTCACAAATCCAATATTTTTCATCTTCTATTACAGAAATATCAGTTAACCTTTTATAAACCATTATTGCTTGACCTATATAGCTGTAAGAGTATAATTCTTTATTTAATACTAATTTATTCTTCATTTGCATCATACCAATCTGTTAATATATCATTTGCATTATATTTATTTTGAGGAATTTCTTCTTCCTTGACTAAATTTACAATCGTTGAAGACAATGCTCTCGCCACTATCATTTCTCGTATATTTTTTGTATCTTTTGTTACCATATATCTTGCTTGCTGTACAATCAATTCATTTTCAAAACGATTTAATAATGTTTCTTCTGATTGATTGGTTTTTGACTGCATAGAAATCAAATAATTTTCTGTATCAACATCTAGATGTAGGTATGCACAATCGGTAAACATATATGCTGCTTTCATTACTACTTCCTTAGCATATAGTTCTTTTGCATATTTTTTTACTATTGCCATTGTATAATCTCTCTCCTATTTTTATCGTTTATTTATGTAATATAGTATATCATGTTGTACGTATACTATCTAGATATACATTATTTTATATAACATAAAAAGGCTATCGCTTTTGGCAACAGCCCTTATAAATCATTTATCTTTCAATAATGAATATGATTCAGAGAGAGTCCAAAGTTCTATTCCTTATTACACTTCAGCTACTCCTCCATTTTAATTACTTAAGTTTTTTCAACAAGTCTTAAGAAAAATTCTCCCCAAATCCAATCTCCAACAACTCCGCTGCAACCTCAATATTCTTTATCCTCATCAAATTATCCCAAACATCTTCTTTCCCAAGTAAATTCACTCCTCCATGCCAAACCAATTCATCGTCAATTACGGCAAACCTTTCTTCAACTTCATCTTTTAAATATATATCCACTCCCTGAGATTTCATCCTTGTAATAAGTTCATATAATATCTCTGGATTTCCGTACATAGTGCTTTCTGGATTTCTTGTAATCACACGAACATTAACCCCAGCTTCTTGCCTTTGTTTTATCAAATATAAAAATCTTTCTATTTTATCCTGATAAATATCTGGACTTGATATTACAATGCTTTTATCAGCTTCTACTATATCCTGTTCAAATTTTTCTGAATAATTTCCTGAATCATAAATAGCATTGATATTTTGTTTTACTTGGAAATCTCCTGTCCATAATGTAAAACCGGTTCGTTTATATGTTCGTAATCGTTTTATGTACATATTATCAAAAAATTTTATATGTGAATCGATATAATCATAAACATAAACTGCTTCTTTTCCTTTGTAATCTCTATTTAACCTTCCAATGTACTGTTCCAATCTTCCATCAAACGAAACAGGTGCTGCAAGCATTAGTGTATCTAGTCTTGGGCAATCAAACCCTTCTCCAATTTTCTGCCCTGTCGCAACTAGAATTAATGTCTCTTCTTTCTTCACCTGTTTTAAACTCTCTCTTATCTCCAGATTTTGTCGATCTGTATTATCTCCATACAAAAGGAAAATATTATCTGCCACACCTTCCAACATTTGATAAAGAACTTTTGCATGTTCCTTATATCTCGTTAAGATAACTGGTGTTTGTCCTAAATGAATGCTGGATTTTACATCTTCTGTTATCATTTGATTTCGAGCATCATTTTCACTGATATTTTGATATGCCTTATTAATGTTTTGTTTACTTTCTTCAGTTTCAATCACTCTTGTGTATCTTGGTATAAAATAGTGTCCTATTCCTTGTTGTTTTGCTCTGTCTAATGCAGTAAATTTATGTCTTTGAGGACCTAACAGCATATATATTATACGATCAAGATGATCACCTCGTTTTGGTGTAGCTGATACTCCATAAACATATTTCGCATTGATCTTTTGCAGCAACTGTATTGATGTTTTAGAGGCTGCATGATGGCATTCATCCATAATTACCATTCCATATGAATTTAACATATCTTGATATTTTCCTTTTGAATACATAGAACCCACCATTGCTACATCTACAATTCCTGTCAGTGTATTTTTGCTTCCATGTAAAATACCAATCACACTTTTTCTCTGTCTCTTTCTTCCACTCTTCGTTTTATAAATTGGTGGTTTCTCATCAATATCCAAAAACTTATTCAACTCTTCTACCCATTGAAGTAATAAATCTTTACTCTGCAACAAAATCAATGTATTTACTTTTCTTTTGGCAATCAAATAACTGCATACAACCGTTTTACCAAAAGCTGTCGCTGCATTTAAAATTCCATCAGAATGATGTAATAATTTTTCTGCTGCCTCATTTTGTTCTTCTTTCAACTTTCCTTTAAATTTAACTCTGATCGGATGTCCTTTTTCTCTTTCATCAGAAACATCATAATCAATACTAGCCGTTTTACATTGTTCTATTACTGCTTCTCGTAATCCTCTTGGAATTTGAATATATCCGTTGATATCTTTTCCCAGATAAACAACACTGTAATTATAATAATTGGAATATCCCATACGTTTATTTTTATAAAACTCTGGGTTATCAAATGCTGCCATACTTCGGATCTGATTTTGTAATCTTGGCATAGTATTTAATGTGTCAATATAAACTCCATCACTTAAAACAATATGTAAATTCCCTGTAACATCTGTCTTTGAAAACGTTTGTTTTTTCTTCCATGGTTTGGGTCTGTCTTTTAAATTATCATTGTTAGCAATTCCTTGATATTGTATTAATTCTTGCTTCCATTTTTCTATATACATATCAACTTCTTCAACTGCTAACTTTTTCGTTTTATTTAAAAGGATATCCCATTGATCAGGATATGCATTCCAGTTATCATCTATAAACGCACTATTCCCATTTTTCAATTCTAGTCCCTGAAGTGGTAATGCTACTAAATTTCCAATACTATTTGCCATATCTTGTGATGGATACATACGATCATAATAATGAAATGATTTTAAATTGACAGATGATGCACCTTTTTCTAACAACATAAATCCAAAATTTCTTGCCTTTGATGCAGGAATTGCTTGTTGAAAGATAATCCATACATGTGCACCTCTTCCTGATCTGGATCTTTCCACTAATGGATGAATTCCATTTTGTTCACACATCTTTCGCAATGCATCGACTTCCTCTTTCCATTCATCATTCTGATTTGCAAAATCTGTTTTCTCCGCATCTTTTTCATGATTATCAAAGTCAAATACAAGAAATCTACAAGTACCATCTGGTAAAAGTGGATATACTCCTATGACATCTGATCCATCTTCTTTATATCCTAACAAATGTGTAATGATCTTTTTTACATCAAGCCTTGTCCATTTCCTATTGCTACATTCATCACAATATACTTTCTTCTTTTGTTGTTTAGGACACAAATAGCTATTCCAACGGTTATCACATTGAGGAAAATAGCCACCATTTCTTGCTCTTTTGGCATAGACATCTTCTCTTCCCCAAAACATAGCGAAAAAACGTTTTGCCATATTTTCTGTGATATATCCTGGATGAATAATGCGGCCACCTTGGTCTGGATCATATTCTGCTGATTTATCGATTGGTTGTTCAAAAAGATTTATTTCTTCGTATGGTATATTGGCTTCATCCAGCTTTTCCCTTAATTTTTTATTTTCATCTTGTAGATTGCGGACTAGTTTTCGTAAAGTATCTGTGTTAAAAGCTTCTATATTCATTTTGTATTTCACCTTTAATGTTTAAAACATGATTACAATCCATAGTACATGATCCATTATATATGCCCTTCCAATTCCGTATTTCTTCTTGTGCTTTATCATATATTCTATATTTTAAAGGTTTAAAGGAAAAAACTTGTTTTATCCTCTTTTTTACCCCAAAATTCCTTGTCTAGCCACTTTTCTTGTCGGCTTTTAAATACAATAACCGAATCCAATTCTGTATCAATATAAGGTTTCATTTCCTGTTGCAATTGTACTAATTGTGGTTTACTTATCTCTCCCTCAAATACAGAATTTTGTATATGTGACAGATATTTTTTACTTATCTTGAATACCTTTGACCATCGTTTTGCACCATTTTTCTCTTGACTAATATCATAAACTAAAACTACATACATACTTACCACCACATTTTAAACCCTTCATATTCTTTCTCTCCAATTAGATGTTTTATTAATTTATATGCTTCTAATCTAATCAAATATTGGTAAGATACTTTTCTATGCAAGTCTTTATGCATAATTGTTGCCTGTAATTTCTTTTCAAGTTCATTTACAATTAACTGAGATGCTTCTTTCTTTAAATGGAGGAAATTTAACTCCCTTGTAAAACTATTTTCTGTAATCTGATTTTTATTCAATAATGAAAATATCAAACGATCTCCAATTAATGGTTTAAAGATTTCCGATAAATCTAAGCATAATGAATATCGTCTGCTCCCTGGTTCATGTAAATAACTGATCGTTGGATTTAATTGAGTATGGTATATTTCTGTAAGTGTTTTTGAATAAATCAGAGAATTCACAAAAGAAATTAGTGAATTAATCATATTATCTGGTGGATGCATCACTCGTTTTTCAAATTCAATCTCTTGGTTTATAATAACACTCCATGCTTCGTAGTATTTTTTACGAATATTCCCTTCTATTCCCATTAATTGATCAATTTCTTGTGCATTGGGTATTTTCTTTTTTAACCCTTCAATATATCTCATATGTTCCGTTACATCTTTTCCTCGGCTATTATAATATCTTAAATTTCGATAAATATTTTCTGCTGCCGCTTCAATAAATTTTCTCGCAATAACGATTCTTTTTTCTTTATCTATGTAATGTTCCACTTGTTTTACTAATAATTCTCCAGATAATAAACTTTCTCTTGGATAATAACTTCCTGTATAAAAATGATAATAATTAAAAAAATGCATCGGTATTCCATATTGTGATATAAAGTTTATGAACTTCGTATTAAATGATAATTCAGACATTACATAAATATCCGAAATTCTTTCAATTGGAACGTCTCTTTTTTCATCGTCATAAGTTGTAAATCGTAATGTATTATCTTTTCTTTTCAAATCTCCGCAATTGTATATATATAGACTCTTTTTCATATGCATTCTCCCCTTAAATAAAACAAATGTCATAATATGCACACTTTTTACATATCTTTTTTGAATCATCCAATTCCGGTATTGCCTGTTTTCGAATTTGAATAATATGATCTATAATATTTTTCATCTGTTTCTCATCTTCTTCTGATAAACTGACTTCAATATTTTTCTTTAACAGTGGATAGTCTATTTGTGCTTTTGAAATATCAACTCCCTTTTTCTTCAAATAATACAAATAATATTTTACCTGCCATATTCCGGCTTCTTCTATGGACTTGCTCTTTTTTACTTCATGAATTTCTTGAAAATCTTTTATAAAATCAATGTTTATTGTATCGTCAATGTTAATATGTTTCTGATTTCTCCCATAACTAGTTTCATCTAATAATTTTCCTAATTGAACGTTCTCATTTTGAGATACATTTTCCATTTGTAGGTCATGACAAAAATACCATAATTTCCGTTTATATACAAAATAATAATAAATCATAACCCCTGTAATTCGTTCTTCCATAGACACCTCTTTTAAAACATCATCGCATCTTCTCCTATATTTTCATAATTTAATGGATAGAATCCCTTAATGTCATATTGACTGTTCATAATGTCGATATGTTCATATTTGCTAATATTAACAGTTCCATATGTTTGATATACTTTTTTATAATATTTGTGGTATTCATAATACGGAATTTGTACAATAAAATCTCTTAACCTCTCCTGGATTTCTATTCTTTCTCTAAATAGATTCTCTCTTTCTTTCTGTTCAATATTAGAATCTTTCAACTTTTTAGATATTAATGTTTGTCTCTCTTCTAATAATACAATTTCATCTTTATTTTGATCATATACTATCTTAGGTACAATTGATTTTGTAAAAATATTTCTCATTTTTATTTCATCTTTCTCAAAATCACCAATATCTAACTCTGAAATCCAATCAAACGTATCTTTGAATTGACGCATATAATCACTTGATCGTATATCATCATATGTAAAATAATCATTAATAAGTTTTGTTTTTTGACTTTCTTCAAGAATTCCATCTACTGTCTTCAGTGCTTTTTTAGATTGTTCATAAAATACAGAATCTAAAAATCCTTTCTGCCCTTGCTTGATATCACTTCCATCACAATAAACAAAACAATTGTATCCATCTAACTGCTTTACTCCTTTTCGATTGCATCTTCCCATCCTTTGAAATAATCCATTTAAATCAGTTAGTTCTGTAAATAAATAGTCAAAATCAATATCCAGGCTGACTTCCACAATAGATGTTGCAATCCAGATACCATTCTGTATATCTATTTCATTTCGTTCGTTGTATGTCTTTCCAAACTCTTTAATTTCATTTTCTAAATTTTTTCGATCTTCTCGATCAAATCTGCTATGTAATACATGCAAATTTAATGTCTCGTTTTTTTCTTTGATTTGGTCATACATCTTCTGAGCTTTCTTTATCGTATTACAAACAACTAATATTTTATTTTCTTTACCTTCCTTTATATTTTTGTTATAGCATTGAATAATATCATCTTCACAAATTGATTCATCTATCACCTTTACAGAATGTCTTTTTAAATCATTTGTGAAATCGCGCTCTTTAAATTCTATATTTCCTATATTTTTATCCCTTAATAACTTTTTGATAAATGGCGGTAAAGTAGCTGTAACAATTGCTATTTTCCCACCTAATTCATGAATACGTCTCAGCCCGTAAATTAGATATGCCAACATTTCTGCATCATACATTTGAATTTCATCAATAACAATTTTTGAATAAGCTAATGTGGCTAGCTTCATCTCATATCCTTTGTATTTGAAAACAAAATCAAATAGCTGATCCAAAGTTGATATATTCAATGGTAACGATAATGCCTGTCCTCTGTTTCTATAATCCAAAATATCCATTTCTTGTCCTACATGACTTCCATAATAAGACAAACTTTCTGAATGTAATAATCCTAATCGCTCTTCTAATTTCTCATCTTTTAAAATCTGGTTCTTGATTCTATCATAGATTGCATTAATAGCAGTTCGTATTGGCAATATAAAAAATCCTTTATGATTACCGATCCATAATAAGCCGGCTTCTGTTTTTCCCATCCCTGTTGGTGCTAATGCAATAATATTCTCTTCCCGATTTTCTATGCAAAACTCCTGTAGTTCATTCCAACAACTATCTTTTTTCTTTTTCTGCCATTCATTCATCATTTGTGTTAATCCGGCTTCTAAAAAATCATTTGGATATTCTATTTCATAATTTCCACTGGCACTATAATCACATCGATGTAGTAATCCTTTTACTATAATTGTCTCTTGCATTTCTAAATAACAATCAAGCTCTAGTAAATCTCTTTCATCAGGATTACAATTATATTCCGGAATTAACAATGAATTAATTTGTGAACTATGTTCACCTATAACCGAGGCTTCGTCACAATAATCATGATGAAATAAAATACAACATGCTACGATAAAATAATCATCTGTGTCCTCTTCAAATTCATTCTTATCTAGATAATATACAGATAAAATATTATGTGCTATTTCTTTTGTTTCATCAAAATGCAATTTAGGATTTAGAACTCGTTTTAAAAATTCCTTATTTGCTTTTCCAACATCATGCCATTCGCATGCTTTTATCAGTAAATTGTATATATGAATATCTTTAATATATCCTAATTTTCTTAAAATATTAGCTCGATATAATAAATCCTCAACATGCTCACCTATTGTTTTATCTGGTTTTGCTAAATAATCATATAAATTTTTTACCATAATTCTTCCTTCTCTAAACTTCCTATAAATTCCACTATGGTTCTATTATTATATTTCTACTTTTGTAAAAAATTAACTATATATTGTTCATCTCCCGCATTATCAATCCAAACATTTTTACTTTTCTTGTCTACTCTATGATTAGATACATATACCACAGGAACTTTCTTATCTTGAAGAAAAATTCGTTTTCCCTTTTCTATTTTATACTCAGTTCCAAAATAGTATTTTGTTCCTTGTTTTCCTCTACTTTTGAAAAAAAAGATATTTCCCGCTTTCCGATTATTAAGGATTGGCTTTGTATCTTGATAATTAACATATGCCGAATAAGAACTTATAATCTTTTCCTCTGGTTCAACCAAATCAACCAATTTTATTTCTTCAACATCAACGAAATCTTCACTTCGTCCTAAGCTTTTTAAATCATAAATATTTTCCATAATATCTTGTAATACACTTTCTTCCGCCTGAATATGCAGGATTAATGTAATATTGTTCAATATTTCATAAGTTTTTACAGATTTCGTTAAAGATCTAAATTTTGCAATTGGTTTTTTATAATGCGTTTCTTCATATTCCTTTATTTTGTTTTTCCAATCTTTTTCTTCTTGTTTTAATTCCTTTTCTTTTTCAACAAGATCTGTATATTCTATTGATTTTTTATCTAAGGTCTTTTTTTGTTTCGTTAATTGTTGTTTTTTTGTTTTATACATAACAACTTTATCAATATATTCTTCTGATTTTTTCCATAATGCTATTTTATTTCCCATTTCTTTTAAGTTTCTGTATTCATCTAAAAGTCCCTGATTATATACTTGTATTGTAATCCCCTTTAAGAAACTATTACCTTGAGATTTTTTTGCTTCAGCCACTTTATCATACGCAGTTGATAACAAGTTTTCATTTTTCATTTTAACTAACAATCCACGATCATCCATTGTTGAATTCAAAAAACAATGATGTGTATAAATCTTATTTTGCATGGACTGGTAATTTCCTTGAATACTGACTAGCATCTTATGGTACTCTGTATAACCACAAATGCTATGTAATGCACCTGTTACCGTTGAAATAGGAGGTAATGGATAAGTCATTTTATTATCGATTGTCTCCTCTTTTCGATAATTTGCGCTTGTCTGATGCAATTTAATCCGTAATGCCTTCATAATTACACCTACCTTAACCTATTTTAACCTAAGTAATATTCTTTAACTTCTTGACGAAGTTTATCAAACATTTCTGTGATTGTTAATGGATGCAATTCTTCTTCAATCTCTTCTTCGTTTTCTAAAAGATTTCCCTGAAGAAGTCCTGCATAAAATCCCCTATCAATCTTATTTTTTAAATCACTTGATATTATTAATTTTGCTTCTTCTACATTGACCACATTTTCAAAATAATGTGTTTTTCTAGGAGAGAGACCTCCTACTGCAAAAATTGGCTCCGCGTTATCCAAATTTCCTTTTACTACTAAAGACAAGTTTTCAATTGCATCTAATAAACAAATAACTCTATCAGCTTTTTCTTTTGCATCTGCTTCACCTTCAAAGTTTTCATCTTTTCCTATCATTTCTAGATCTATGGTAATGCTATATATTTTTAATGATTTATCATATTCATACTGATATGGCATCAATCCAATATTATTCTTTCCTGGTTCTTGAACAGATAACCCTTTGCTTTTTGCATAATTTGTTGACATATATAAATTATTATGGAATCTGGGTTCACTGATAAAATGTTCTGTTGAAATTGCATCTGTTACATAGAAAGAACTTCTGCGAACATAAGTTGTTGCCTGTGTGTTCATATAGCCACCTTCCAAGGCTCTACAGTTAATGGCATTCAGATCTTCATTTACTTTCTTTTGCGTAGCACCATCTACTTCTGTTTCCAAATCATCATACCATCCACTCTGTATCATGATTGCATTTTTTAAACTTTCTCTACTTCTCATAGAATATATTCTTCTGTTTTTAAACACTTTTTGCACACTTGCAACATTTCCTAATCCTTCAGAATAATTAGATGTCATATTTGCTACTACTGTTAATGTTAATGCTTTCTTATTCATTATCTTTACCCTCCTGATTATTATTTTTATATCGATTTAAACTATTTACAAATGTGTATGCAATTTCTTTATTTCCTTCAAAATCTTCAAATAAATCATAAGCAAATCCACATGGTACTTCGGCATAATTAGATAAATTAATCAGTATTTTTTGGAATTGATCATAATCATCTAAAATTATTGCATTAATTAATTTCGTGCAATAAGATTTTAATTTGGTATCGGATACTCTAGGTTTATTTCCATCTTTTTTATCAACAATCTGTTTCGCACATGCAAACGCAGCTTTCATTGTATTTTTCATCTTTTCGTCTCCTTTCTTAATTTCCACATTTACTTTCAATAATTTGCTAATTGCATATGAATTTCCTCCCTCTCTAGAGTCTTTCAATAATTTATTAATTAAATTATCTAATAAAGTAAAATTAACGACTGCGTCAAAAACTTCATTTAATATATTAATCCAATAATCATCACTTATTTTTATACTGAAGCAAAAAGCTTTGTAATATGATTTCATATTTTTCAAAATTTCTAAGCTTTCTTTTCTTAAATATAATGTTTCAAAATATGCACGTTCTGGTTTTTTCACAATAATCTCTATATCACTTTGAAGAAAATCTTTTGCTTCGATTAAGCAATCTATAAAAATTCTTTTAGTATTGACTCTCTCATTCTTTTGTTTTGCCTCTTCCATTTGTGATTTTACAGTGCGAGTCCATTGATTATTCGTTTTTTGTAATCGATTTAAATCAACATTGTCATTTATAAAAAACTTTTCTCGACATCCACTAAACGCAAATGGGATAAAATCAAATTCTGGAATATCATTTCCTAGATAATTTGATTTATCAAATGCATATGAAATCGATTTCCCCTTTTTAGGCATATCAATATAATACCCATTTAACCTGCAACATTCTTGTTTATCTTTAAATAATTGATTTGGATTGCAATAGTTTTTATACAGATTATTTTTATTTCGAAAAGTTTCACAAATTATTTCTTCACGATTTTGGTCAATAATATTTTGTATTTCATCTTGATTGTGTCCATCAAATTTAATTTTCTTAAATTTATTTTTCAAAATTGTATTGGCCTTCATTTTTTCATTAACAATATTTATTTGATCTTCTGTAGGATTCTTTTCTTTTAATTTATTTTCTATTTCAATATGATGCATATCATCTTTGAAATAATATTCTGCAAATTTTAAGAACTCTGATTTATTTAAATATTTTCTGTTGTATTCAAGAGTATCTTCTGTTATTATTAACTCTGGTTCTTCTGTTCCAAGCCATTCTAGATATTTTTGCAACCCAACGATAGCTGCAGAATATCTCCAATCAAATGGCTCTAAACAAACCATTTCATCTTTCATTCATCTTCCCCCTGTCTTATCACATTGAGACATCCAAAGCCTGTTGCGTGATGACTTCCAGCGCCGCTTTGATATAAATATTGTAATGCATTCATATCCCCTGATATTTTTAAAACACCTACTGTTAAATCTATAAAAATACCATAATGTTTCACCACTATTTTTTTGCAATCTACTGGTTCGACTTTAATATCTTCATATTGTTTTTTATAAAATCCTGCCATTTGAAGCTGATTTTTTATAATCATCTCTGCCTTTTCAGGAAATTTTTTATCTTCACATGTAATAAATATATCTCTATTTGTTTCTCTATTATGTTCACGTACACATAGGCCATTTCCTAACATTGTCTGAAAATACACAACAGGCTCAGTAATCAATACTTCTTTTTTTTGTATTATTTTTCTTAATATCATATGGTTGCCATTTGCTAAAGGAAATTCCATATGTTGAATTGATAAAAATGCTGTCTGAAAAATCAATCCTGTTCGATTCCTATCACTGCATGAAAATATAATTTTCATTTCATTCTTATCAAAATAAATCTTTTCTTTTGTGAATCGTGGCTTACTAAAAAATGTTGAAAAGCAATAATCTTTAACTATATTGTCCCGATCTTTATAAAACTTTTCGAAAAATCTTCCTCCTTCACAATGTTCTAATGCAAATTTTAGATAAGATATTATAATTCTACGATAATCAATATCTAGTTCTGGTTTCAATAATTCCATTTGTAATTCTAAACGCATAGGTGTTATTTCTCCTTTCTACTTTTAGAATACTGCTGTACTTATTTTTTGTCAATCCTTATATTAACGGTTACAATTTTTGTTGCTTTTTATAAACCCATCTATTATAATATCAATATAATTTTTCATATTGAAATTTAAATTATATTAACGGAATTTAATATCAATCGTCCATATTGGAAATCTTTTTATGATGATTTAAATTTCAATATGTTTTTATTAATTCTAAAATCCTGATTATTTCATACACCCGATTTATCAACCTTTAATTTTCATTATGTTTCTATTTACACCTACCCAACTTTTGTATGCTTTAAATTCCATTATAATTCTATTAATCCACTAGGATGAACCTACGATATTCAACTTCAATCAATGCTTTAAATTCTATTGTAAAAGTAAATATACTCCAATAACATCCGAATCATCTTCTTTGTATCCTAACAGCAAGTGTATAATAATCTTTTTTACATCCAATCTTGTCCATTTCTTGTTTCCGCACTCACCACAATATACTTTTTCTTTTGTTGTTTAGACATAAATATCTGTTCCATCAATTATCACATTGAGGAAAATAATCACTGTTTCTTTCTCTTTTGCATAAACCATCTTCTCTTCCGAAAAACATGGCAAAAAACGTTTTACCACATTTTCTGTGATATACTCTGGATGAATAATGCGGCCACTTGGATCTAAATCATATTCTACTAATTTATTGATTAGTTATTTAAAGTCATCAATTTGTTTACATAGTGTATTGACTTCATCCAATTTTTCTTTTAATTTTTTATTTTCATCTTATATTGTAGATTGTGGACTAGTTTTCGTAAGATATCTGTGTTAAAAGCTTCTATATTTACATCTCCTACAATATAAAAAGTAATTTTGTTATATAATTTTTCAGTTCCACTATATTTCTATTAATTCTACTGCATAAGCTGCAAATCTGTAAGCATCTAACTCCTTTAGATTTCAATATGTTTCTATTAATTCCAGTGTATTCTGCGTACTGGATTTTGGGACAGTCCGAATTTAAATTTCATTATGATTCTATTAATTCGAAGCGATCACAGAGCTTAAGATCCCTGAGGCCTTACGAAATCATATCTATTATAATATCAATGTAATTTTTCATATTGAAATTTAAATTATACCAACGAAATTTAATATTAATCGTCCATATTGGAAATCTTTTTTATAGTAATTTAAATCTCAATAAAACGATCACCAAATAATACATCATTTTTTGGCTCTCTTTTGAAGTCTTTTAATTATTTTGTCCAAATCTTGTTCGGACTGTTCTAACTCTTCTTCCGATAAATTAGCATCTCCTATAACTCAGAACTTCGGAATGTCATCCTTGATCATTCTTTGTTTTTCTTCATCTGTTAAATCTTTGTATATATCCTCATATGCCATAGCTATACCTCTCGTAAAAAATATACTAAACTCCATCTGATCTTCTTTTATTTAAAATTTGAACTCTGATTTTCATCTATGTAAAATTTCTTTTCATCTAACTCAAAACTTGAATATGAAATTACAAAACTTCTAAACGCATTTTCATTATGATTCTATTAATTCATTGAATTAGTCCAGTTAACTATAAAAGACATGAACGCATTTACATTCCAATATGTTTCTATTAATTCGATCCCAAAGTTCTTCAGACACAATGATAGGAACTAGATTTAAATTCCATTATGTTTCTATTAATTCTAAATACAGACGTTGCCAATATTAACTCTGCAATCATATTTAAATTCCATTATGTTTCTATTAATTCGCGAATGTGTGTCTGCAATCGTACAGAGTAATCACATTTAAATTCCATTATGTTTCTATTAATTCGGCTCTACTGATCCGAACTTAGGCTTTCTCTTTACCATTTAAATTCCATTATGTTTCTATTAATTCGGAAAATAAGTCTTCTGATCTTCCTGGTAAAATTCGATTTAAATTCCATTATGTTTCTATTAATTCGAAGAAAATGTCTTTCGAGGATATTCAGAAAAAATAATTTAAATTCCATTATGTTTCTATTAATTCCACTTTATATTTACAAGTACCACTTCCGTCTTATCCTCATTTAAATTCCATTATGTTTCTATTAATTCAACAGTAGCACAGAGAAAGGAGAAACAGAAAGATGGAAATTTAAATTCCATTATGTTTCTATTAATTCAGAATTGCTATCTATGATGGCGAAAAAGTAACTTAATTTAAATTCCATTATGTTTCTATTAATTCTTTTCCTTTCTCTGTGCTAAACTTATCATAACCCTATTTAAATTCCATTATGTTTCTATTAATTCAGCGACTTGGGGCAGAACAAAAACAAATATTTGTAAAATTTAAATTCCATTATGTTTCTATTAATTCTCTAAGGGGGTGCTAATATGGATATAGATTTTTTATTTAAATTCCATTATGTTTCTATTAATTCACAATTTCGCCTGATTCATCATCTACAAGTTCAACATTTAAATTCCATTATGTTTCTATTAATTCTAAATATTCTCCATCGATGCTGTCACTTAACATAATTTAAATTCCATTATGTTTCTATTAATTCAACTTATAAAAGCAAGTCAAGATGCTAGCAAAAAATAATTTAAATTCCATTATGTTTCTATTAATTCAAGCTATTATCCACCTGTTCTTCGGGTAGCTGTGAGAGATTTAAATTCCATTATGTTTCTATTAATTCCAGTTTAGAAGAATTGAGCTTGACCAGTGACAATCATTTAAATTCCATTATGTTTCTATTAATTCTGTCTTTAAAAAGTAAATTAAGTTCATGGCGTAAACATTTAAATTCCATTATGTTTCTATTAATTCAATCATGTAAAATCTTAGCATCGTTAATGAGTACCATATTTAAATTCCATTATGTTTCTATTAATTCGCGCGGTGATCATAATCTTATTGATGCTGACAGGTGTATTTAAATTCCATTATGTTTCTATTAATTCGCTTTTGACTTTAGTTATAACGGATTGTCAAACTTATTTAAATTCCATTATGTTTCTATTAATTCCAAAAGTGGCACAAATACCCGACTCTCACTTGATGGATTTAAATTCCATTATGTTTCTATTAATTCTAGCAAGATTAATTTGTGATAACAAAATACCGAATAAATTTAAATTCCATTATGTTTCTATTAATTCCCGTCCCAAAACCAACCGCTTATTTACTCCACAAAACCTCTCCATTCTGTCGACCTCTTCAAAATATATCATTTCTTTCTCACTCTTCATCATATATTTTAACAACACCTCCTATTTTAGCCATTTTTTACTTCTGTCGATTCCCTGCGTTTTTTACACTATCACAGGTCGACAGAAATCATTATATTTTTATCATATCAAGTTTTTTATTAGCTTGACACTTCCTATTATGAATCCAATCAATCAAATATGCAACCCTAATATACAAATCCATATATAAACATAAAATTCTCTCTGAACAATATTCCTAAATTACCCAAGAACATCATCCAGAGAGAACTCAAACCCTCTATTCCCTATACACTTCCACCTACTCCTCCGTCTTAATCGAACTAATCACCACATCCCCCAACTGGCACCCCACTTTCCGAACAACAATATCTTCAATCTGACTCCTCTCAACCTTCGACAGATCCTTCTTATTCACCAACACATCCACCTTCCCATTCGTAATCGTAACAATACTATTCAAAAATCCCTTAGCCCCCAGCAGATTCTCCGCTGCCGTCTCCATCTCCATCTGTTCTGACAGCATCGCCAGTTTATCCACTGCATCCTGCTTCACACTATCTTTCACTGTCTGATCCTTAATAATCTCCTCCAGTGTATCCTTCGCCTTGCTATGTGTCTGCTCCCTCTCAAGTTTCGCCTTCGCCACATAATTACTAACCTGAGCATTTGTAAGCACCGCTTCTCCAACATCGGTCACATCATCGGTTACTGCTGCCGCACTTTCTTTTGCCACATTCTTTGAAACTGTCTTCGTCTTGCCATTCTTCGTCCCTGCCGGATCGTATTTCTGACTATAATTTACATACCCTGCAACAGCGATCACAACCGCTAAGGTCATGATGATCATCTGATTTTTCTGAAATACTTTTTTCATTGTTAGGAATCCTCCATTTTTAAGACTTTCACTTTATAAGATGAAATATGAAATAACACAGAAACTGCTTCAACGATCTGATTCTTTATAATATCATTCCCGCCGCCCTGGGCGACAACGACCACTCCTTCAACGACTGGTTCTACTTCTTTGATCACATATGGGACTTTCTTTCCGTCTTCTTCGACTAAGACGGTCTGTTCATCCTCTTTGACTGTTTTTTCTTTTTCACTGCTGCTTTGTTCATAGGGACTGTCTTTATTTACGACAGCTTCTTTGGATGAATTAACGGTGATCATCACTTTTACTTTTCCGACTCCTTCTACATGTTTTAATGCATTGACCAATCGCCTCTCCTGCTTTTTCACATAGAGATCGGTAGAATCTTCTTTTGCTGTGGTTTCACTACTTTGTGTGTTCTTCTTTGTCTTCCCGGATGGGATGCTCACGATAATCAGGCTGATGCCAAGAAGTAAGATCAGGCAAAGTTTTGGAATGCCGATATTTTCGATCAGATGTTGTAGTTTTTCCCTCTCTATCATATTTCTTCTACTCACTTATATTTATATTAGATTCCTTCATATTATAGAAGTTTGAAATTGCGGTTTTTAGTTTCTTTGTATGACGAAGCTTGTCTGTTTTGATGTCGATCTTCTCGATGGTTCCTTTTTCATTTACCTTTGAGTCAACGTCTAATACTTTGAGATCGTATTGTGAAAATAACGTTGTGATCTGTTCTTTGATCTGATTTTGTTTTTCCTCTTTTGCACCATCTAAAAATGCAGGGTTATTTTCTCCTTTGACTGCGGTTGAGATTGCCTGTGTCACGATATCTTCGTTGGATAAATAATAGGAAACTGGCTGCATCATCAGGGAGATGAGCATAAATCCTGTCATTAACCGAACGTATGGCCGGTAGATGCTTTTGTCGCAGAGCTGATCGATCAGTGTTGTTAAGATCAGAAAAAATATGATCATTTTCAGATAATCCATAATCCTTACCCCGCATAATAATTAACGTTGGTTGAGAATGCGATCAATGCCACGGACAGGATAAATAATAGTGCCATCGTAAAGATCATCGAAAGCATTAATTTCCCGCTTTGAATGACTGCATCCATCGCTCCGGTGATCCTTTTGTCGGATATGGGCTGGATCATGATCCCTGCCAGCAGATAGGTAAGAACAACTGCTGTGATTTCTATAACTGGTGGCACGATGATTACAATCAGTACAAGGATTCCAACGGCTCCGATACTGTTTTTGATCACAACTGCCGAACCGATGACCATGGTCATGGCTGAATTCAAACCACTTCCGATTCCTGGAATGGCACTCATTCCTTTTTGGAGAACTGTATTTTTCATGGAATCAACGGCTGGCAGGATCATCGACTGGATCAGCTGGACTCCTAACAGGACACTTAGGAATCCTTTGAGCAAAAACTTGATCACACCTTCGAGCGTTTTACATAGTCTTGAAAAATGTTCTTCTTTTGATATATGGTTGATGATCTTTAAGACAAATAAGATCTTGATCATCGGAAGTAATATAACATTTGTAAGGGTTGTCATTGCATAGATCAGCAGAAGATAGAATTCATAAACTGTCGTTGATGTCGTGATCCCGGAAGTTGAGACAACAGCCAGTGAATATGCCATGATCATTCCTTTCATATAATCTGCCATTAAGGTAACGAGCTGCGTCACTGTTTTGTTTAAATAAAAAAAGGAATGTACCATGACACCGCATAGGATCACATAAGTAATATAAAATGCACTATTGGCTGTGCTTTGCTGAAAAAAGGAATCGGACAGATTTTTAAAGATGGCTGCGGTAAATGCGATCAGAAGGATTTCTCTGATCAAGTCTTTTTGGATCAACATACGGTTTAAAAAGACCTCTTTCATTTTGGCTTTGATCGTATGCAGAACACCTTTTACATTTCCGTGGATCAGCTGTTTTACTAAATGTGTATAAGATAGATCGATCTCTTTGTCTTTTAAGGTGTTTTCCACATTGGTAAACATATCTTCGTTGAGTTTTGTTTCTTTGGCTGAAATATCATTTGTTCTTGTAAGGATCAGTAAAAATAGCAAGGTTAGCAGGAATATTCTTTGTTTCATGTGCCATTTCCTAATAGTTTCTGGATCGTTCCAAGCAGCGATTCAAAGACTGGAAGTCCAACGATCAGGATCGCTAATTTCCCTGCAAACTCAATCTGCTTTGCAATCGATGCCTGTCCTGCGTCTTTGCAGATATTGGATGCGAACTCGCAGATGAAGGAGATACCGATCAGTTTTAAAAGGATTTGGAAGTAGCTTTGTGGGATTTTTGAATAGGACCGGATCATCTCAAACACGGTTAGTATTTCCTCCATTTGTTTTAGTCCATACATTGCCAGAAGAATGCTTGAGATCACTGCGATTACGACTGCGATTTCTGGACGGATCGTTTTGATCTTCATGGCGATCAGACTTGCAACGATCCCAAAGACTGCGACTTTTATCATCTTAGTATCCGCCTCCAATCTCTAGGATATCGTAAAAAGTGTCTGGACGCTTTCAAACAGATCATAGATATACGGGATCACCCAGCCAAGAACAAGGATCAGACCGGCAAGTGTGATCAAAAATGCTTGTTCGTCTCTTCCGGAATGTTTTAAGACCTGCACAAGGATCGTTACAAGAATTCCAACGGCTGCGATCCGAAAAATGATATTGACACTCATAACCCCTCCTTGTCATAAAAATGTCTGGTAGTTGCTTTATAGTAAGATGATCACGATCAGAACGCTTAGTGATATACCAAGGCTTCGGTACATCTTGCAATTCTTTACTACTTGATCTTTCATAAGGAAGATCTGGTCATCGAGTTGTTCAATCGTCAGCAGGATCGTTTTCTCCTGCATCTGTTGGTCAAGATATCCGATCGTTTCACCCATGTTTTTTAAGATTTCATAAAACTTTGGTTCATAGATCACTTGTTTTAATTTCTGATCAGCGGTCTGCTGCCATATTTTAGCGAAAGATTCTTCACTGTGTGTCTCTAACTGCTTTGCCACCTTTTTTAGAAATGGCTGATATTCCTTCTCTGTCTTTGTCGATATTTTTAAAACAGCTTCTGGAAGTGGGGTGAATCCATAGCGGATCTCTCCTTGCAGAAGGTATAACATTCGTTTGATCGCAATTCCCTGTTCCAGACGTTTTTGTTCTTTTGCGGCTTTGTGAAATCCAAATCCGATCCCTGCGAAGATCACGATCAATGATCCTAATATCTTGATCAATTTAGGACCACCCCGTTTTCATCCATGATCTGTGCGATATAGCCTGGCTGGTTTCGCTGTTCTAAGATCACGTAGCGCTGAAACATCTTTTTGTTGATGATCTCCCGCATATAGGGATTCTTGGATAACGATTCTTTGTTCTTTCCATGGGCCGTTGCAAGAATGCTGCATCCACGGTAGGCACAGAAAAATAAAGCTTCCACATCTTCTTTGCTTCCGATCTCGTCCACGGCGATCACATCGGGGGCCATGGATCGGATCAGCATATTCATGCCCTGTCCTTTTTCACATGCATCCATGACATCTGTCTGAATCCCGAGATCATTTTGGGCAATGCCTTGGTAGCATGCTCCGATCTCACTTCGTTCATCGACAACTCCGACGGTCTGTCCTTCATCAGAGATTTTTCGGATCATATCCCGAAGCAAAGTTGTTTTTCCACAGCCGGGTGGTGATATGATCAGCGTTGGAATGAGTTTTCCCATTCTGGTGCAGCGTGAATATAAGGTGTCCGCACATCCTTTCACTTCATGTGCGACTCGGATATTTAATCCGGAAATATGTCGGATCGTTTTGACTTTGTCATGATCCATGACAACGGTTCCGCAGATACCAACTCGGTGTCCGCCTCGGATCGTTAAAAATCCTTGTTTTAACTGTTCGATGTAAGCATACATCGAATAGCTGCTGATATATTCCATGGCTTGTCTGATCTCTTGTGATGTTACGATATGTAATTGTTCTTTTCTTGTGGTGATCTTTCCCTGTTCGGATAGGTAACAGGTTTTTGCGTTGTATTTTAAAATGACTGGCTTTTGAATACGCAGGCGGATTTCCTGAAGTTCGTTCCAGTTGATGCCTGCCTGCTTTATGATCGTTCTGATATGTAATGGAAGGATTCCTAAGATTTCTTCCTCTTTCATAAATTTAAAAACACCTCCCCATTTTGGTATAATCCAAATATATGTGATGGAAGGTGTTTTTATGAATGTTATTTTATTTTTTCTTCTGATAATATGGTGCAATCTGGTCAAAGGATTGTCTGAGCTGATACTGGAAGTTATTTTGCTTGACGATATTTGTCTTCTGGGTAACAAACTTGTCTAACTTCTGCATATACTCTTCTTCTGTGACACTTCCTTCTGCCACATAAGTAAGACCTTTTTCCCAGCTTGCGGTTAAGGTTGGGTTTAAGAGTGATCCAATGGATGCACTGACAACATTGACGATCATCTCTCCGGTTAAAGTCGGTGTTACGATCTGTGTCTTTTTATTTAATGCAATGTATTTATTGGACACTAATTTCTTTACGATCTCTGCTCTTGTCGCACTTGTTCCGATCCCGCTTCCTTTGATCTGTTCTCTTAAATCTTCATCTTCGATCAGCTGTCCCGCATTTTCCATCGCAAGAATCAGGGAACCTGAATTGTATCGTTTTGGTGCGGATGTTGTTCCATCTTTAATCGTATAGTCTTTCACTGGAAGAGGCATACCTTTCTTCAAAGATGAGATCGCATGAATCTGTTCTTCTGTTAATTGGGCTTCTTTCTTCTGTCCGCCCATTCCTGTGACTTTTAAATATCCTGGGTCTTTTAACATCTTAAAGTTTGCAAAGAATGCTTCGCCTTTGGTCTGTGTCTCTAATTTGATCTTTAAGTACACAGCTGGCGGCATAAAGATGCTTAGGAATCTTCTGGCGATCACATCGTAGACTTTCTGTCCCATCTCTGAGATCCTTGATAAACTGCCTACTGCCTGTCCAGTTGGAATGATCGCATAGTGGTCGGTGATCTTCTTGTCATCTACGTATTTCGACTTGATGATTCCCTGATACTTCTTGCCCTGCATGATCTCATTTGCAAATCCTGATAATGGAGTGTAGTTGTTTAATCCCCCGATATTTTTATAAATCTCTTTGGCGACCGCACTGGATAAGACTCTGGCATCGGTTCTTGGATATGTAACCAGTTTCTTTTCATATAGGTCCTGGACCACTTTTAATGTCTCATCTGGACTTAGCTTGAATCGTTTGGAACATTCATTCTGAAGTTCTGCCAGATTATATAATAACGGCGGATTCTTCTTTTCCTGTCGTTTGGATGAGGATACTACGATCGTCTCATTGTTGCTTCCATCTTCTAAATATTTGATGAATTCCTGCGCATCTTTCTTGTCTAGGAATCCGTTATCTTTATATAATTTCTTGGACTCAAAGTACTTTGATCCTTTCACTGCTTTCCATTCGGCTTCCACTTCAAATCCCTGGCAGTCAAAGTGTCCTAAGATTCTGTAAAACGGTGTTGGCACAAAGGTACGGATCTCTCGTTCTCTCTTGACGATCATTCCGAGAACGCAAGTCATCACTCGTCCGACTGCTACCACTAAGCTTCGTTTCTGATTTAAATAGTTACCGAGTGTCCAGCCATATTTAAGTGTCAGGACTCTGGAGAAGTTAATTCCCATCAGATAGTCTTCTTTGGCTCGCAGGTATGCAGCGGCGGCTAGGTTGTCATATTCACTTAAGTCTTTCGCTTCTTTTACCCCGCGGATCACTTCTTCTTTTGTCTGGGAATCAATCCAGACACGTTTTTTCTTCTTGTCTTTGCTGACATTGGCCTGCTGGTCTACCAGACGGTAGATGTATTCTCCCTCTCGTCCGGAGTCAGTGCAGACGTAGATCGTATCAATGTCTTCTCGATTAAGGAGTGAAGATACGATATCAAACTGTTTTTGTACTCCTGGGATCGTTTCATATTTAAATGTATCTGGAATAAATGGAATGGTTTCTAAGTCCCATTTCTTCAGTGCAGGGTCATACTGGTCTGGATAAGACATGGTAACTAAATGTCCGACGCACCATGTGATGACTGCCTTGTCTCCTTCCATGTATCCGTCTCTGTTTTTTGCATTTATATTCAGTGCCGCTGCAAATTCTCTTGCGACACTTGGTTTCTCTGTGATAAATAGTGCTTTCAAAAAATTACCTCTTTCTAAAAGTTTTACGATATATTATAACATAACCATTGAAAACATGATATAATTAAATCTAGTTCTTGTGGAATTCATATTTGTAGAATCATGATTCCACATAAAATTTATACTGAAAGGATGATGAGTATGTTTTTAAATGAAGCAACCAAACTTCGTGCACAAACAATTATCAAGGGACTTGAAAAAAGAAATATGCATGGTGTTTTCTGTGCAACCAAGGAAGACGCCCTAAAACAGGCTCTTAGTTATATCAAAGAGGGTTCTTCTGTTTCTTGGGGTGGTTCTATGAGTGTTTCTGAGATTGGACTGATGGATGCCTTAAAGGAAGGAAACTATCATCTGATCGATCGTTCTGTTGCAAAGAATTTTGATGAGCAGCGTGAGATCTTTTCTAAGGCTGTCTTATCTGATTATTTCCTGATGAGCTCTAATGCGATCACCTTAGATGGAGAACTGATCAATATCGATGGAACTGGTAACCGTGTTGCGTGCTTAAGTTATGGTCCTAAACATGTGATCATGATCGTTGGTATGAACAAAGTTGTCAATGATGTGGAAGATGGTATTAAGAGAGTTCGTAATTTTGCCAGCCCTCCAAACACTCTTCGTCTCGGACTGAAAACTCCTTGTTCTATGACTGGACGTTGTGGAGACTGTTATGGTGATACCTGCATCTGCAGTCAGATCGTTGTGACAAGACGTCAGAGTGCAATGATGAAAGATCGTGTGAAAGTGATTCTTGTTGGTGAATCTCTAGGTTATTAAGGCACTCGCTCTTTCTATCAAATATCACAGAACACAGACATTTTATCAGGCATTTTCACTGGATATTTTATCGCCATTCCAGTGAAAATGCCTTTTCTATTCTTGAATTTTTATAACAATCATAGTAAAATCAAACTATATTATGACACAATTCGACATTTTTTATAACAATATTGATATTATGAGGTTTTTCTATGAATTATGATATTTGCCATTCATCTATCACTTATTTTCCACTGCTTCCGCTTTCTAAAACCGTTTCATTTGAACGCAAGGTATTGGATATCCGACAGATGCCTGCTCAGGTTTTATTTCCTCATTGGGATGATGAATTTGAGTTTATATATGTTCTCTCTGGCATGATGGAATTTCGTGTCCGGCAGAAGGCTTTTCTGGTTTCTTCTGGGGAAGGTTTCTTTTTAAACACTGGGGAGATTCATTCCGCTTGTGTATATCAGTCTTACGACTGCCGCTTTGTTATCTACCGAATCTGCCCTTCTGTTCTTTTTCAGACAGAAGATAATCCTTTATATCAAAAATATATCAAACCTCTGGTTGATCATCCTTCTTTTGGATTTTTAACGTTCGTTCCAAAAGTCCCTTGGCAGAAATATATCCTTGAAATGATCCGCAAAATGAATGATATCTGTGACCGTCCTGTTGATGGTTATGAATTGAAGATCAACCATTTTGTAAACGAGATCTTTTATTATATCTTTCATAATGTGAATCTCTCCAAAGAACTGTCCTTAAAAGAATCCAGAGATTTGGAACGTATGAAAGATGTGATGATATATCTTACTAAAACGATCGACCAAAAGCATACACTCGCTGATATTGCTTCTTACTGCCATCTAAGCAATAGTGAATGCTGCCGACTCTTTCAAAGAAATGTTCATCTAAGTCCTGTGGATTATCTGAATCAGCTTCGTATTTATATGAGCTTGTCTGAGATCATCAAACATGAGAAAAAGATAACAGATATCGCTAAGATGTATGGTTTCTCTGGCAGCAGTTATTTCTCTGAAATGTTTAAAAAGACCCTCGGCATAACGCCAAGAGCCTTTTATAAATCTGTTCTTCAGCAACAAACTCTTTCTTCTAACGCTGATCCCATTCACGGAAGGCGATGAATTTCGTCTTCCAAAGAAGGCTCAATGCTGGTGTTAATGCCCAGATCATCTTTGTCTCTTCTTGCATGATCAGATCGATCTTTAATATCCCCGCATACTGAATTACCAGTAGTAACGTAAAGATCACTAGTAATCCATATGCAACAGAATAAGAATTATGCACTTTCTGCCCGATCTTCTCACTAAAGTAAAAGCGATCCAGTGTCAGAGAAATGATCGAGATCACTGATAAAATGATATTGATCGTATAAAATGTATGCATATCCATATGATTAAACCAGGTTGCCAAAACTCCTAGAAAGATCATGATCTGTGCATACCATAATACTTTTTCCTGTTTTTCATATTGATTTCTCATTGATTGAAACCTCTTTTTCTTTCTTTTAATAATGAATAAATACAGGATCTCCGATCTTCGTCAGGTTATATACAGATCTTGCATCTGATAATGTTAAGTTAACACATCCATGAGATCCATTCGTCTTATAATACGTTGGTGACCAGCTTCCCCAGTCTCCTCTGCTACTGTAATGATATCCTGTTCCTGTCCACATGATCCTTGTCCAGTATCTTGTTGGAACACTGTAATCCGCACCTGTTAATGTCTTTGTAAGTTTCTTCTCTTTGATGTCATAAACACCGGTTCTTGTGATACGATCTGGTGTTGCTTTTCCAGTGATACAGGTTGTGCTGAATACAAGTTTTCCTTTCTTGTAGACGAAAACTTCCTGTGCTGAAAGGTCAACTTCACTGTAGTTTTGTGTATCCCAATCATTTTGCTTGTTCGTATAATCCATACGATATCCTTTGTGGCTGTAGACTGGTTTTAAGCTTGTAAGTAAAGCCTGTTCATTCTCCTTGGAAGGGCCTTTCTCATAGGCTTTGATCGCAGATTCATCTGGTGCTTTCTTTAACGCTTTCATTGTCTGTGCGATAACTTTGTCATAATCGATACGCCATCCATAGTCTCCACCACTGACTTTGATCTTCTTGCCAGAATGTGTCTTAAATGTTCTTGCGATTCCCTGTGTCTTGTATTTTAAGCAAAAGCTTTCTAACCATTTCTCGACGGCAGGCTGATCTAATTTTACAGTATGTCTCTTTGTGTTTACTTTGATGCAGTCTTTTAACGCATCTGGACCTAATGTTTCTTTGACATTATTGCCCATATCCCACTGAATGAAATGTAATAAATACTCATTGTAGGTTGTCTGCATCTGTTTTAATTCTTCATCATCATGATACAGACCAGGCTTTTTATAGACGTCCGGATTCTTCTTTTCATCTGTCAGATTCAGTGTGTTACTTAAAGACTCTATGGATTTCTCTACTGCGTCATAAAATGCTTTACGGTTTAAGTAATTTCCTTCATCTTCCTTCTGGATTACACCGTATTTCTTATCTGCAGAATATACGATCGTTGCATCCACTGGTTTTGTGATCTTATATGTATCACTGCCTTTGATCAAAACGGATTGTTTTAATTTAGCCTTTAATTTCTGCTCTGATAATGCAACTGCTGTCACTTTGGTTTTTTTGCCACCAAAGATCGTTGAAAATACACTTTGGCTGTGCTGCTTTTTGTAAGCATCCTTTACATGTGATTCTGTCTTAAATGCAAGATCGATCTCCTTACCGGAAATCACTTCCTGTCCGTTATTTCTTCCCTTGATTTTTAACTTGTAAGAATCAATGGATTTCTTTACTTTCTTCACTGATTCTTCGTATGTCATTCCTGACACATCAACCTTGTTAAATGTACTCCCCGGATACCAACGGTTCTGATAATGGGCATGGACACCGATAGCGGCTGCTATTAAAACAACCGCTACGGCACCTCCTATGATTCCCCCTTGTTTCTTTGTAATCCTCATATTGATTTCTGCCTCCAAATACGACTCTGTGATGGATTATTCATAGAGTGGATATTTTTCTGTTAATCCTAATACTAATTCGTTTGCTTCATCAAGTTTCTTGTCTAATAATGTCAGACGAATAGCTTTTGCGATCACTTTCATATCGTCTTCTTTCAGTCCACGAGTTGTAACAGCTGGTGTTCCAAGACGAAGTCCTGATGTTACGAATGGAGATTTTGGATCGTTTGGTACAGTATTCTTATTACATGTGATATGTACAGAATCCAGTACTTTTTCAGCTTCTTTTCCTGTCAGATCATATTTCTTAAGATCTACTAACATTAAGTGGTTGTCTGTTCCTCCAGATACGATATCGAATCCTTCTTCGATCAGTGCATTTGCAAGAGTATCTGCATTCTTCACAACCTGTGTCATATATTCTTTGAATGATGGGTCTAATGCTTCTTTGAATGCTACAGCTTTACCAGCGATCACATGCATTAATGGTCCACCCTGGATTCCTGGGAAGATTGCTTTGTTGAAGTTGTATTTTTCGTTCACTTCATTGCTGCACATGATCATTCCACCACGAGGTCCTCTTAATGTCTTATGTGTTGTAGTTGTTGTTACATGAGCATAAGGGATTGGGCTCTGGTGTAATCCTGCAGCTACTAATCCTGCGATATGAGCCATATCTACCATTAAAACTGCCCCAACTTTGTCAGCGATCTCACGGAAACGTTTGAAGTCGATCGCTCTTGCGTATGCACTTGCACCAGCAATGATCATCTTTGGTTTGCATTCTAATGCGATTCTTTCTACTTCATCATAATCGATGAATCCTTCATCATTAACTCCGTATGGTACGCAGTGATAGTTCTTACCAGACATGTTGACTGGGCTTCCGTGTGTTAAATGTCCACCGTGGTCTAAGCTCATTCCCATGTATGTATCTCCGACATTCAATACTGCGAAGAATACTGCCATGTTTGCCTGTGCTCCAGAGTGTGGCTGTACATTTACATATTCGCATCCAAATAATTCTTTGGCACGTTCTCTTGCAAGATCTTCTACCACATCTACATACTGGCATCCACCATAGTAACGTTTTCCTGGATATCCCTCTGCATATTTGTTTGTTAAATGGCTTCCCATTGCAGCCATAACAGCTTTGGAAACAAGGTTCTCTGATGCGATCAACTCAAGATTTGTTCTCTGTCTTGTTAATTCGTTTTCCATTGCTTCTGCTAATTCTGGATCGTAGTTCTTTACTTCGCTAAAATCAAACATTGTTTTCTCCTTTATATATTTATGTAAAATAATATTGTGTCTCGTATATTGTGTCTTATTCTTATGATCATTCGATCACTTGATCTATCTGATTATTCCTGGAACTGTTCTTTTAATGCTTCTACTGCACGTTCTACACGGCTTTCTTTGATCAGAACAGTGATCTTGATCTCTGATGTGTAGATTAAGTGAATGTTGATTCCACGATTATACAGTGCTTCAAACATCTTAGAAGCTGCTCCGCTGTTAGACATCATTCCAGCTCCGACGATAGATACGATTCCGACTTCTTTATCACTGATGATATCTTCGTAATCTGCTTCATCAAATGCTTTCTTTAATGTTTCAACGGCATGATCTGCTTCATCCTGTGCTACAACGAAAGAAATATCTTTATTCTCTCCACGTCCGATGGACTGAAGGATCAGTTCCACGTTGATTTTTTCTTCTGCAATGGCACCAAAAACTTTTGCTGCGATTCCTGGCTGGTTTTTGATTCCTTTGATTGCGATCAGTGCAACTTCAGAGTTAGACTGAACACCGCTAAATAACATTTTCTCCATCTGATTATTCCTCCTCTGGTGTTGAAAGTTCAATTCCAAGTTCTTCTAGCTGTAATGTATCAACCGGTCCTGGAGCCTGTGTCATCAGGCAGGAAGCATCTTTTACTTTCGGGAAGGCGATGACATCACGAATGCTGTCTTCTCCTGTTAACCACATAACAAGACGGTCAAGACCATAAGCTAAACCAGCATGTGGTGGTACTCCAAATTTGAATGCATCTAATAAGAATCCAAAACGGTTGTAAGCATCTTCTTTTGTAAATCCAAGAGCTTCAAACATCTTCTCCTGAATATCATCCTGATGGATACGGATTGATCCACCACCAAGTTCTGTACCATTTAATACGATATCGTATGCTTTCGCACGGACATCTCCTGGTCTTTCATCAATGAATTCAAGATCTTCTTCAAATGGCATCGTAAATGGGTGATGCATTGCTGTGTAACGATTCTGTTCATCGCTCCACTCAAGTAATGGGAATTCTGTAACCCATAAGAACTTATACTGGGATTTGTCGATCATATCGTACTGTTTCGCAATGTGAAGTCTTAAGTTACCAAGCACATCAAAGACAACTTTGTCTTTGTCTGCAGCAAATAGTAATAAGTCTCCTGCCTGTCCATCCATTGCTTTGATCAGTGCATCCATCTCTTCTTCTTTCATGAATTTAGCGAAAGATGATTTCACTGTTCCATCGCTCTTTAACTGAATATATGCAAGACCTTTCGCTCCGAAGTCTTTGGCGTAGTCAACGAACCCATCGATCTTCTTACGTCCAAGATCTCCTAAACCTTTAGCGTTTAATCCTCTTACAGATCCACCATTCTCTAATGCTCCTTTAAATACCATAAAGTCGCATCCGGCAACTGTATCGGATACATTCGTAAGTTCCATTCCAAAACGCATATCTGGTTTATCAGATCCGAAACGGTCCATTGCTTCTTTATAAGTCATGCGAAGCATAGGAAGCTGTACATCAATATCTAATACTTCTTTGAAGATCTTCTTTAACAGACGTTCATTTACATCGATCACATCATCGACATCAACAAATGAAAGTTCCATATCGATCTGTGTAAACTCTGGCTGGCGGTCTGCACGTAGATCTTCGTCACGGAAACATTTTGCGATCTGATAGTAACGGTCGAATCCAGAGCACATTAAAAGCTGTTTAAATAACTGTGGTGACTGTGGAAGTCCGTAAAATTCTCCTGGATGTACACGGCTTGGTACAAGATAATCTCTTGCTCCTTCTGGTGTACTCTTTCCTAAAACTGGTGTCTCGATCTCTAAGAATCCTTCATCCCCTAAGAAGTTACGTACCATTCTTGTTACATCATTACGAATGCGTAAGTTTCTCTGAAGATTTGGTCTTCGAAGATCAAGATAACGGTATTTTAAACGAAGTTCATCTTTGACTGTCTGATTCTCGTCAATTGGAAATGGAGGAGTTTCTGATTCTGATAAGATACGTAATGTATGTACCTTGATCTCGATATCTCCTGTCTTCAAGTTCTCGTTGATCGCTGCACTTCTCTTCTCTACAGTACCTACTGCTGCAACGACATACTCACTTCTTAAAGAGTTTGCCTTATTATAGTCTTCCTCAGATAATACTTCCTGATCAAAAACTAACTGTAAGATTCCTGAGCGGTCTCTTAAGTCTACAAATATAAGACTTCCTAAATTTCTTCGTTTCTGTACCCATCCCATGACAGTGACTTCTGTTCCGATAAGTTTGTTGCTTACCTCTGTACATCGGTGGGATCTGGCTAAACCTGACATTGATTCTGCCATGATATTTCCTCCTTCATCCTTTTCACTTTGTACGAAAGGCAGAGCCCGTATCTTCGGTTCTGCCTTATATATTCTTTTATGAATCTTTTCTTACAAGGATCTGTTCGATCTCTGCAGCGTAAAGTACGTGATAATCCTTCTCTGGATACCACTGTTCATCTAAAGATTTATCAACAAATCCTTCTGGATCCATTGGCTGAGAATATAACTTCTTACAGATCAGTACGATCTTTGCTTCCTCAAAAAATGGAATTCCATTCGCATCTGTTGGTGTCAGACGTGTCTTCGCGATCTTGTCTTCATCTCTTCCAGATACACTTCCAAGATAGCTTAAATCCTTCTTAAAAGTATCATCATAGAAAGACAATGTAAATGATTCTGACTGGTCAATGAATTCTTTTGTATATCTTTGTGGTCTTAAGACTGTCACAGCAACATTCTTACCCCACATAACACCTAAACCACCCCATGAGGCAGTCATTGTGTTAACTTTTCCTTCCTGATTCTTTGCAGTAACAAGCATCCATTCCTTACCAATCAGGCGAAATACGCTTTGGTCGAAATCTTCTGGTGCCACGATCGCATATTCACTCATGCATGTTACCTCCTTTCTTGTAATTATTACTCATTATATATGATTTTGTCAAAAATGTCACGAACTAGTATAAGAAAGCATGATTTTATTTTAAACAATCTGCGATCTTATCAAGCGAAATGGTTGTAACTTCTCTTGTTTCCATATTTTTGACATTTCCTTCATTCTTCGCTAATTCGTCATCACCAATGATGATCGTATTCTTGGCATTCAGCTTATTTGCATATTTCATCTGTGCTTTTACGCTTCTTCCAAGATAATCTGTTTCTACGACAAATCCCTGATCACGAAGATCTACAACGATCTGGTAAGCTTTTGCTTTTGCTTCCTGTCCAAGAATTCCTACATAAAGGTCAATATCTCTTGTGCATGGAAGATCTACTTTCTCTTCTTCTAAGAAATAAAGGATTCTCTCTACACCCATACCAAATCCAACGGATGGCATAGAAACTTTTCCATCGATCTCATGAACAAGATTGTCGTAACGTCCACCACCACATAAAGTAAATCCATCTTCATTTACAAATTCGAATACGGTCTTTGTATAGTAGTCTAATCCACGAACGATTTCTGTATCAACTTCATATGGAATATTTAATGCATCTAACAGACTCTTTAATTCTTCAAAATGTGCTTTACATTCATCATCCAAATAGTCGATCGTTCTTGGTGCATCTTTGACGATCTCTTTGCATTCTGGAACTTTACAGTCAATGACACGTAATGGATTCTTTTCCATACGTTCTCTGCATGTAGGACATAAATGTTCTTCATGTTCTTTTAAATATGCTAATAATGCTTTGTTGTATTCTTTTCTACAATTTTCACATCCAATGCTGTTGATGTGTAATTTTGCATCTTTTAACCCAATTTTCTTAATAAAAGTGGATACTAATGTAATCAGCTCTACTTCTGCTAATGGACTTTCCGCTCCGACAAATTCAACTCCGAACTGGTGGTGCTGTCTTAATCTTCCACTCTGTGGTTTTTCATAGCGGAATGCTGGTGTGATATAGAACATCTTGATCGGCTGTGGCTCATTTGCCAGACCATTCTGTAAATATGCACGGATCGCTCCTGCTGTTCCTTCTGGTTTTAATGAAATGCTTCTGTGTCCTTTATCTTCAAATGTATACATCTCTTTCTGGACAACGTCTGTTGTTTCTCCAACACCTCTCTGAAAAAGCTCTGTATGCTCAAATACTGGTGTGATGATCTCGTGAATATTATAGGATGCGCATAAATCTTTGAAAATATTCTCTAAATATGTGCGCTGGTCCATATCTTTTCCAAACCAGTCTTTTGTTCCTCTTGGTGCCTGTGTAATCATTCTTGTTCCTCCTCAAATAATTCATCCAGATTGCCTTTTTCCATCACAGTTTCCATAACTCCGTCTGAAAATGCGACTCTCTGGAATGCTAAAAATACTTTCATATCAAAATTCTTTACTTCATCGATCATGATATCAAGTGCAGTCTCAACATCAAATCCTTCTCTATAATCCCTGTTTGAGATCAATGCTCCGAAAATATCACATACATGCATGATCCTTCCAACCAATGGAATCTGTTTTCCTACCAGATTATGTGGATAACCGGTACCATCATAATGTTCATGATGATATAGAACTGCGTCTAAAACCGTCTGGTTATAATCGTAATCTGCAAGGATCGCATATCCAATGGATGGATGCATTCTCATATATCTTGTTTCGTCAACAGCCAGAATCTCATCTTCCACTTTCTCATTCATATAGAAATTAAGTCTTACTTTTCCAAGATCATGTAACATTCCTGCAACCGCAAGATCATAACACACTTCTTCTTGTAATCCTAATTCCTTGCCAACAAGATAAGCCAAATTACTGACAATGATACCATGACTGATCGTTTCTTTTATATCCGCATGGATCGGTGTCTCAATATCTGTTCGTCCATAACTGATTGCCATAATCAAACTCCTGTTTATATCATCTTTAATTCTTTTCTATGAATGATCTCATCAATTCGTGTAATGTATTGCTTTATATCTTTAAGATTTTCGATGCGGTCCACCTGATGGTCTTCCTGATGGACGATCTTTGAAGATGTACCAGCACCAACTGCTATAATATCATGTAATTCCTCCATAATCAAAATATTATAGAGACATTCTTTTCCTTTTTTCGAAAAACCGACATTCTCAAGGTTCCCTGGAATGTTTTTCTGCCGGTATAAATAATATGGTTCCATATTCATATCTCTTGCACATGAAGCGGCATAAGATACCATCTCTTCACTCGCTCCAAAGTGATATGTATCTTTCATTCGATTCAATCTCGATGAACGCTTGACTGCAAGTGCATGGACCGTTAAACTCTCTGGATCAAGTTTTTTGATCTCATCTAAAGTATAGGAAAGTTCTTCCATGCCTTCTTCTGGAAGCCCACAGATCATATCCATATTAATGTTATCGATCCCAGCCTGTCTCGCAAGATTAAATTTCTCTTTGATATCTTGTGCGAAATGATTTCTTCCAATGAGCTTTAATGTCTTATCGTTCATTGACTGTGGATTGATACTGATCCTTGTCACACCATATTTCTTTAGAATCTTTAATTTCTCGAAATTCAAGCTGTCTGGCCGTCCTGCTTCCACAGTGATCTCCTGGATCTTTGAAAATGGGAATCTCTTATTAACCTCATATAACAGATATTCCAGATCTTCTTCTTTTAAAGATGTTGGTGTTCCACCGCCAATATACATCGTCTGAAGTTCTTTGTGCGCATAAGTCTTTGCCACAAAATCCAGTTCTTTCAATAAAGCTTCAAGATAGTCTTGTACAATATTATCAAATTGATCGATCGAATACGATGTAAAAGAACAGTACAAACATGTGCTTGGGCAAAATGGGATTCCTATATATAGACTGTATCCTTCTTTGTATGGAAATGCTTTTAGAAGTTCTTTCTCTTTCTGAACGGTTTCTGTACATAATCTTGCTTTTTCTTCGGATGCCAGATAATCCTTTTGAAATCTGTGAATGATCTCTTCACTGCTCTCACCCTTTTCATATCCATCAAAAGCAATCTTTGTCGGACGGATCCCAGTCAACGTTCCCCATGGAAGCTGTTTGTCTAATGCTTTGGAAAACAACTGATAGATTCCTTGTTTCATCCGATTTTTAAAAATCTTCTTATTTTCATAATCACCAAATAACTGGATCTCATCTTCTAACTCGCCCTTTTTATATAGATTCATGACGATTTCCTGATCTTTATAATCCACGTCCAGTATAAAATCATAGATAGAATCAACGTGATCCGTCAATTCTATCTTCTCTCCAAGCATAAATGCCAATATTAAACTTCGAATGTCATATTCATAAATGGTCTTGTTCTGAATTAATCCAATCATAATCTATTGCAGAAACGGATTGCATCTGCTTTCCTCCTCGATCGTCGTTGGTGGTGTATGACCGGATAGTACCTTTGTCCATGGTGGGAGTACGAATAATTTTTCTCTGATCGCTGTCAGAAGATCATTCAAATTGCCTGTCGGAAAGTCTGTTCTTCCAATGCTCATCTGGAACAGTGTATCTCCAGAGATCAGCCATCCATAATCTGCAAAATAATAACATACGCCACCTTTTGTATGTCCTGGAACATGGATACATTTTACCTTTGTTCCTAATACATCTATGATCTCTCCATCTTTCACCAGATGATTCGCTTTTAATGAGAGATCCATTCCCATCATCGCTCCGAGATTGAGCTGTGGATCTGCCAGAACATCTGCTTCATCTTCATAAAGATAGATATCAAGATCTGGTTTTTGTTCCATCAGATATGGAAGGGCCATTACATGATCAAAATGCCCATGTGTCAGACATACGCCTGCCAGTTCCATTCCATCTTCTTCTAATGTATTCATAATACGTTCTCCCTGATCTCCCGGATCAAAGACGAATGCCTGATTTGTTTTTGTATTCTCAACAATATAGCAGTTTGTCTGCATCTGCCCAAGACAGATCGTTACCATCTTAAGAGGTCTGTCAAGTCTTAATGTTGTTTCGCTCATATTTTCACCTATCCTGCTGTTCTTTCTATGTCGATCACGCCTTCTACATTCCTGATCTTCGTAATAATACGGTTCAACTGCTCTACGCCTGTAATATCAAAGGACATACTAAGCGTTGCTCTTCCTTTCTTATTGTTTGATACGTTGATCGTTATGATGTCAATATCTAATTCTAAGAAGATCTTTGATACTTCTGCTAACAATCCCTTTCGATTATTGGCATAAATATTGATCTCTGTCGTGTAAGTCTGTGTTGTATCTGCTTCACTTACCTGCCATTCAGCTTCAATAAGTCTTGCCCTGTCAGATTCTGGCATATTCAGAAGGTTCACACAATCTGTTCTGTGAATCGAGATTCCTCGTCCTCTTGTAATAAATCCAACGATCTCATCTCCTGGTACTGGATTACAACACTTTGAAAAACGAACAGCAACATCATTCGCTCCACGTACAACAATTCCTCCTTTGGATTTCTCATCCTTTTTCTTCTCTGGATTCGCTGCTGCCGCCTGTGCTGCTTCTGTTGTTTTCTGCAAGATCTGTTCATCCGTGATCTTTTGTTTCTGGATCTTACGGTCTTCTTCCTGCATCTTATTGATAACCTGGCCTTCTTTTAAACCACCATGTCCAACAGCTGCACATACAGAATCCCAGTCTTTAAATCCGTATTTTAGTTCAACCTTCTTAATGTATTCAGGTTTCATGAGTTCTGGGAGCCTGATGCTCTTGCTCTTACAGTATTTTTCTAACAGTTCCTTACCTCTGACGATATTCTCTTCCTTGAATTGTCGTTTAAACCACTGATTGATCTTACTTCTTGCCTGTGCTGATTTTACGATCCCTAACCAGTCTCTGCTAGGTCCTTTTGAATTCTGTGATGTAATGATCTCTACACGATCACCATTCTGCAAATGATAATCAAATGGTACCTGTCTTCCATTGACCCTGGCTCCAACCATCTTATTACCGACTGCACTATGGATTGAATATGCAAAATCGATCGGTGTCGAACCATTCGCAAGGTTTTTGACATCTCCATTCGGTGTAAAACAATATACCTGTTCTGCAAAGAGATCCAAGTTCGTCTTCAGCAAACTTAAAAACTCTTTGTTATCATCCATATCACGCTGCCATTCCAGCACTTCTCTTAACCAGCTTAACTTCTCTTCTTCTTTGTTAAGTCCCTTGGTATTATTATTTTCTTTATATTTCCAATGGGCTGCGATACCATATTCAGCAACACGATGCATCTCAAATGTACGGATCTGAATCTCAAATGGATGTCCTTCTGGTCCGATCAATGTTGTGTGAAGTGACTGATACATATTCGGTTTTGGCATCGCGATATAATCCTTGAATCTTCCTGGGATTGGTTTATACATCTCATGAATGATCCCAAGTGCCGCATAACAGTCCTTAACCGTATCAACCTTGATCCGAACTGCAAATAAGTCATAAATCTGATCGATCGTCTTATGCTGATTGACCATCTTCTTATATATACTGAACATGTGTTTCACACGGCCATCAATCTCTGCCTTAATTCCAGCGTGGTCAATATGTCCTTTCACTTCGTCAACGATTTCCTGAATGAACGCTTCTCTTTCTTCCTTTGCAGAATCAAGAGAGCGTTCTAAATCTTCATAAACATCTGGTTTTAAATATCGAAGTGCCAGATCATCTAATTCAACTTTGATCTTGGAAATACCAAGACGATGTGCGATCGGTGCATAAATATCCATCGTCTCTCTGGATTTCTCTTTTTGCTTCTCTGGACGCATAAACTGCATGGTACGCATATTATGCAAACGGTCAGCAAGTTTGATCAGGATCACTCGGATATCTTTTGCCATTGCAAGAAACATCTTTCGTAAGTTCTCCGCCTGAACTTCGATCTTGTCTTTGGAATAGCTTAATTGTCCTAACTTTGTTACGCCATCAACTAACTGGGCAACTTCTTCCCCAAAATCTCTTACAATATCTTCATGGGTTGTTTCCGTGTCTTCTACTACATCATGAAGCAGTCCTGCCATAATCGTTTCTTTATCAAGTTCTAATTCTGCCAATATGATCGCAACACAAATAGGATGAATGATATATGGCTCTCCAGACTTTCGTTTCTGTTTCTCATGTGCCTTATATGCTACTTTATAGGCACGTTCTACAGCCTCAATATCTTCTTCATCATAAATGCTTTGCATGGTTGTGATCAGCTGTCGTTTCAGTTCCTCAGGAGGTGTGAAACTATCTGGACTGCTGATATCCTTCTTTACACGATTAATGTTTGTTCTGCTTTCTTGTTTCATGCACGGATACCTCTTGTTTCTTTTGATTATTTTTTAAGCTTTGATTCGCAGTAAATACAGCGATATACTTGGTGTTCTCTGTCTGTCAATTTAAACACATGATCGATTTCTTGTTCTACAGATGTAATACATCTTGGATTCTTGCATTTTGCAATATTCACGATCTTCTCTGGAAGTTCTACTTTGTGTTTGGACTTTACACTGCCATTTTCAATGACACATACCGTAACTTCTGGATCTATATAACCTAAAACATCAAAGTTCACTTCAAATGCATCTGAAATCTTAATGATATCTTTCTTGCCCATTTTGCTGCTTTTTACATTCTTAATGATCGCAACACTGCAATCTAACTGATCTAATCCAAGACTATTATAAATCTGCATTCCGCGTCCTGCACGGATATGATCTAATACGATTCCATTCTTAATGCTATCAATGTTCATCTGCACTTACCCCCAGTAATTCCATGATTAATGCCATTCTTACATGTTTTCCATTCAATACCTGTTTAAAATAGCAGGCTCTTGGATCGTTATCAACTTTTACAGAAATCTCATTCACACGAGGTAATGGATGTAAAATAGAAAGATCCTTCTTGGCGATCTTTAATTTATCCATATCTAAGATATAGCTATCCTTCAATCTTACATAATCAGCTTCATTAAAGAAACGTTCTCTCTGTACTCGTGTCATATAAAGAATGTCAAGCTGTGGCATCACATCTTCCATCTTATCAACTTCTGTAAATGTGATTCCTTTCTTCTCAAAAACATCTTTCTTCAGATACTCTGGAATCTGGAGTTCTTCTGGAGAAATTAAAATATAATTGATTCCTTCATATCTTGATAATGCTTTGATCAGAGAATGCACTGTTCGTCCAAATTTTAAATCTCCACAAAATCCAATCGTGAAATTACTTAAACGTCCCTTTTCTCTTCGAATTGTTAAAAGGTCTGTCAATGTCTGTGTTGGATGATTATGACCACCATCTCCTGCATTGATCACAGGGATATTTACATACTGTGACGCTACATATGGTGCTCCTTCCTTTGGATGACGCATCGCAATAATATCTGCATAACATTCAATGACTCTTGCTGTATCTGCAACACTTTCTCCTTTAGATGCAGACGATGAATCAGCAGAAGAAAATCCAAGAACACTTCCCCCTAATTCAAGCATTGCTGCTTCAAAGCTTAATCTTGTTCTTGTACTTGGTTCAAAGAACAGCGTTGCTAATTTCTTGTGTTTGCACACTTCCTGATACTTCTCAGGATTCTTTGCGATGTCATCAGCGCGGTCTAATAATCTATCAATATCTTCCACGCTTAAATCCATCGGATCAATCAAATGTCTCATTACATATTCCTCCTAATGTTTTGTCCTACCTTCAATTCTACATTTTTAGGCACCTAGTGTCAATTCTTTACTTCTGATTTTAGACGAAGAACGCCCTTGTCTACCATAAAGACTGGTCGATACGATAATTTTGACTTTCTAAGTCCCTCTTCTCCAGCATCGTCTTCTCTGTTCACATATTTGAAATCTTCCATCTCATGGATCACAAACTGTTGATTGATCATCGGATAGGCTCCTTGGATATCTGCAAAAGCTTTTTCAATATGAACGATAAATGTATCTTCATTTGATGCACGTTCACCGATTGAAAATCCTACGACCTTTCCTTCCGCACGCAGAACACCTCCGACAAGTCCTAATTCTTTATAATTGATCACACAATTTTTAGAAACACAGATCTCGTCATGTTTCTCTATATCTTCTGGATCACAATTTTGCATCTTCCATTCCATCAGCATTGCCAGTACTTCTAACTGATTTTCATCGGAAAGTGGTTCATAGGACCATTCATGATTTTCTTTAAAACGATTGATATGATTTCTCTTTCCATGAAGTTTCTTTCCTGATAATGTTGCGAGTTTTTCTCTGTCATAAATATATTCTGAGATATCTCTGTCATATTCAATCTCATAAATATCTCCAAATATCTCACGAAACTCTTCTTCCATCTCATGAGTTACACCATGTAATACAAACGGAATCTTTTTTTCTTTGCAATCATCCATAAAATATTGCAATACTTTCTTTTTATTTCCTTTTCCAAGTGGATAACAAAAAGAACCTCCCTCCTCATCAGTATGAGATACAAATAATCCATCTATGATCGCATACTTTACTTGATAAAAAGGACTCCATAAAATAATATTCGCTGTTGCATAATCACAACTTCTTGTATCATCTGCTAAGATACATCGATCAATTTCTTCCTTATCTTCAATTGTTGGTGTTTTAAACTCCATCTTTATCAACTCCATTCTAGTGTTTTCTCGTAATATTTTTATTTGTGATATGGCTGATGATTCAAAATCCGATAAGCACGATAAATCTGTTCTAATATGATCGTGCCTGTCAGCGAACCACTTTGTGTAAATGACGATACATGAAATGGCTTTGCTTCCTCTGATCCTAAATCTCCAATATAAAAATGAAACTTTGAAATTCCCTGTACAGAACTTTCATTAATCAGCTGTGCAAGCCCCGGACTTGTCATACTGTCTCTTCCAGGCAGGATATGATAATGTTCTCCCGGTTCTTTTAATATTTTCTCTACTTGTTTTGCATTCTTCTTATATACTACAGAAACTTTCGCGTATGCACCAAGACGTTTTAGATACTCACCCATTGCTTCCTGATACATCTTAGGATCCTGTGATTTCTTCTGCAGAATATAAATTTCAAATTTCATCATATCTTTTAATTTCCTTCAAAAAATTGTTTTAATTTTTTATCTTGTTTTAAAGCCAGCTCATATCTTTTGTTGATCTGTTTTGTAAGTTTTTTAATTTCTTTGCTATTCTGGCTTTCTTTTTTTGCATCTGTGATCTCATCCGTATCATGTTTTTGATTATTATAGATACAGAATGTATCCCCTTTCTTCATCACATAATACGATGTCATCCCCGGTGCAAGTGTTTTAATCTTGCGGATCTTCATCTCATATGTTACATAAACGATATAGGATTCATCGTCTGCTCCTTGTTTGATCAGATATGTAAGATTCTTATATTTCTTCACATACTGATGGATTGCCTTTTGATCCTCAGTTAATTCATTCGTATCTTCTACCATATTCTTAAGATTTTCCAGATCATTTTTCTGAACTCTCTCATAATATGTTTTCATAAAATCCTCAACTGCTTTTTTCTCAGTCTCTGAATCTTTCTTCTTCGTTTCCGCTGCATCATTTGTTTCTCTGATCACGCCTTGTGAGGTATTCTTTTGTGTTGTTTGTTGAAAAATCTTTTCATTTGTAAGTCGTTCTTGTTTCATCTGGTCCAATTTCGCATATGCCCAAAAAGCTGCAATAAAAAATAAGATCCAGCTTATAATGATAACAACAACTGTAGATTTTCTAAGCTTCACGCACATCCCTCCAATCCACCTACAGCAAATTTACAGTATATTATACCTTACCTTGCGAAGCAAGTCCAGTCCGAAGGACTATGCATTCACGAATGCCCTGCGGGTATACCTTATCGAGCGAAGCGAGTCCAGTCCGACCCCAAAATATCTCTTGCTATTTTTTTGAATATGTTGTAATATAATATAGCTTATGTACCAGTAACTCAGTGGATAGAGTGGCAGCCTCCGAAGCTGTTGGCCGCGGGTTCGACTCCCGCCTGGTGCATACTTTATCTAGATAAAATCAACGAATACAATTTAATATCGTCTTATAAGAGACTATAGATTTTACTGTTTCTGATTACTAAACAGCAGGTCTATTGTCTCTTTTTTGTTATTAAGGAGGAATCATTTTATGGATCAGACGTATATGAAAGAAAAACCAATTTTACCATTATTACTATCAATGGCTCTGCCAATGGTAATCTCAATGTTTGTAAACTCATTGTATAACATCATTGACAGTATTTTCGTTGCCAAGATCAGTGAAGATGCAATGACCGCATTATCTCTTGTATATCCAGTACAGAATCTGATCAACTCAATTGCGGTTGGATTCGGTGTTGGAATTAATGCAGTCATTGCCATGTTTCTTGGTGCAGGAAAAGCAAAGGAAGCCGATAAAACTGCAACTCAGGGATTATTTTTAAATGTCATTCATGGAATTCTGCTTACAATCGTTGGATTGATGATCATGCCATCATTTCTTGCAATGTTTACGAATGATCAAACTGTTATTGAGATGGGATTACAGTATTCGACAATTGCATTAATGTTTTCAACGATCATTATGGCAAGTATTTCCTTTGAAAAGATTTTTCAAGCAGTTGGAAATATGGTGATCACTATGATTGCTTTAATGACTGGCTGCATTGTAAATATTGTGTTAGATCCGCTTTTAATCTTTGGAATTGGATTCTTTCCGAAACTTGGAATTCAGGGTGCAGCACTTGCAACAGGTATCGGACAAAGCAGTACATTGATCCTTTATCTGATTGCATATGTATTACGCCCAATTCATGTAAAAATCAGAAAAGATTACTTAAAGCTAGAAGCTGTTTGTGTTAAGCGTTTATATGCGATCGGAATTCCAGCAACTTTAAATATGGCACTGCCATCTTTCTTAGTATCTGCTTTAAATGCGATCTTAGCATCATTTTCGCAAACATATGTTGTTGTGCTTGGTGTTTATTACAAATTACAAACATTCTTATATCTAACAGCAAATGGAATGATCCAGGGAATGCGCCCGATCATGAGTTATAATTATGGAGCAAAGGAATCAGCTCGTGTTCGTAAGATTTATCTTATGACATTTGAGATCGTTGTTGGAATCATGGTTGTTGGAACGGTTATTTGTTTTGTGATGCCACAGACACTGATGAGTATGTTTACAAACAATCCTGAAACATTGACAGAAGGTGCGATTGCACTTCGTATTATCTGTGCAGGATTTATAGCTTCTTCCGTTTCTGTTGTTTCTGCAGGTGCGTTTGAAGCATTAGGAAAAGGTATCCAATCTTTTCTGATTTCATTTTTACGTTATGTTGTAGTGATCATTCCTGTTGCATTTGTATTAAGCAAAGTAACTGGAGTGCATGGTGTATGGCATTCTTTCTGGATTGCTGAAATCATTACAGCTGTAATAGCTTTTATTCTTTATTATCAGTTGATCGGAAAATCAGGAAAAGAAAAAATTGACTAAATTTTGACAGATTGTAAAGAAACGCTTACAATAAACAAAAAGAAAAAAGGAGAGTAAACTTTATGGGACATATATCAACCGTTGAAGTTCGTTATGCAGAAACAGATCAGATGGGAATTGCTCATCACAGCAACTATGCCGTCTGGTTTGAAGTTGCCAGAACTGATTTTATCAAGGCTGCCGGCATTTCTTATACAGATGTAGAAAAAGAAGGAATCATCACTCCATTAACGAGTCTTGAATGTAAATACAAAAAAGCAGCTTTCTATGAAGACCAGTTACAGATTCATGCAAGTCTTACAAAGCTGTCTCCGGTTCGTCTGGAATTCTCTTATAAGGTTACAAGAGATGGGGACCTGATCGCTACCGGAAAAACAACGCATGGTATGGTGACAAAAGATTTAAAACCGATCAACGTAAAAAAAGAACATCCAGAAATTTACCGAATGTTCGAAAATGCTTTGGATTAAAGATAACTTAACTGCTCAATTAGAATTAACCGCATTAGTTGATGTGGGAATGTCATTCTACTGAAACTTAATTTTAATTTTCCTTTGGATACAACCTTTGGTGATAATCCGAGGGAACCACCAATAATAAATGTAATATTGTTCATGGACTCCTTGTTCCACTGATCCCATTTCTTCTGGAATTGTTCGGTGGAGTAAGGAGTTCCTTCTATACAAAGAGGAATTACGAAAGATCCTTCTGGAATCTTATCAAGAATTCTTTGACCTTCAATTTCTTTAATCTTTGATTCCTCTTTGTCACTGGCATTATCTGGTGTTTTCTCATCAGGGAGTTCTATGATCTCAAAATTATATTTTTTACGGATGATCTTTGTGTAATGATCGATCAGTTCTCTTAAATATGTTTCTTTGATTTTTCCGACACAGATCATTTGGATTTTCATGTGTTTCGATACCTTTCTTTATAACTTAATCAGCAATTCCCAATAGCCTTTGTGACTGCTGCCAATTCGTCTAATTGCCTCTTGTTTTTTCATCTTATTTAAATAATATTTTACTCTATCCACTGTCCATCCTAATTCCATTGCTATTTCTTTCTGACTTAATGCTGGATTATTTTGAATCACTTGTAAAATTTCGTGATCATTTTTGGTTAATTTTATCGTAGTTTGGGTAGTAATTTGGGTAGTAGTTTGGGTAGTTTTTGATTTTTCTTCTCTTCGATACATATTCACTCTAAAATCACCATCAAAATCAATTAATTCTGGTTTTTTTAGACCATATTCTTTACATTCCCTAAGAATTCTTGGTATTCCGGTTCCCCATTTTTCGATAATTTTCATATACGCAAATATCTCTACTACTATAATCGTCTTGTCATCAATTGATTGCAACGTTCGTTACATCTGGATAAATTTTAGGCTCACAGCTATCTGAAATAGCATTTGTAATAGAATCCATTGTCTGAAAAATCGTATCAGGATTCATACCAACGATCTTTAATGTCTTGTCATCAACACCAAAAACAATACGTTCTCCTCTGCCATTTGCAAAAGCTACTACTGTTTTCATATATTTTTCACTTTTTTTGGGCATTTCAACTTTATATTCAATATTTATTGACTCTCCTAAAAACAATTTATTTTTCAATATAACTTCTCCTATCATTATGCATTAAAAATATACTTAATACTATATAAATATGGTTTGAATCATATCATACAATTTTGACATTTACAATATAATTTTCTCATCTTACATAAAAGTGTAGCACATTTCCATAACCCCATCAAACTTCACTCATACAATGACAAGAACCCTCTTTTCATCTGCAATAGATACCTTATTGCAAAAAACATTTTTATGTACTAAAATTGAAATAATAAAATTATTAAACGAGGTAACTAACAATGATTGAAATCCGAAAATTTGAACCCGATGATACAGATGCAGCAGTCAAGATCTGGAACGAAGTTGTTGACGACGGCGTTGCCTTTCCTCAGTTAGATGACTTAGATCATGAAAGTGGTCTTGCTTTCTTTGAAGAACAGACATATACCGGGATCGCTGTTGATTCTGATACAAATGAAATTGTCGGACTTTATATTTTACATCCAAATAATGTTGGAAGATGTAGCCATATCTGTAATGCAAGTTATGCGGTCTCTTCTGCTCACAGAGGAAAACAGATTGGTGAATTCCTTGTCACTGACTGTATAAAACGCGCTCCTGAATTTGATTTTAAGATCCTTCAGTTTAATGCAGTTGTTGCAAGTAATAAGGCAGCTTTACATCTATACAAAAAACTTGGATTTATCCAGCTTGGTATCATTCCAAAAGGATTTTTATTAAAAGATGGCACTTATGAAGATATCATTCCTCATTATCTAACTTTGATCCATTCCTGATCTTCTTTTTTCTCAAAGCTGCCATCCCCGATTCCCAATGCAGATTTTGCTAACATATCAGCATAATCATTATATTTATCATTAGAATGTCCTTTCACTTTCACGAACTTGATCTGCACATACTGTTTCATTTCTTCATAAATTCGCTGATAAGCCTGTGTTCCTTCTTTTTTCGCTGCCCATTCTCCTGTGCACCATTTCTGGATCCCTTCATAATCATAATGAATCGCCAGCTTTTTATAGCCATTTTCTTTTGCAAAACGCATGGCCGCTTCAGAACCTTTGATCTCGCCTGCTACGTTGCGCATGGTTGCTAATTCTTTATCCGCATAAGGATATGCAAAATAACGTTCTACCCCATCATGCATTAATACCATACCATAAGAAAATCTCTTCTGAGAATGATCATAACTTCCATCAACATATGCAACTAATGTATCTTCATCAATCTGCATCAATTCATTTGCATCGGGATTTAAGAACGCTTCTGCTTCTGCCTTTGTCTTAAATCCTTTGTATCTTGCATTTGGGAATCCCATGACCTGTGCTTTACATGCATCCCATGACATATAAATTCCTGGTTTCCTTCCTTTTTTTACTGCGTAAAATTTTCCTGCCATATATTTCCTCTTATTTCTTTAATAGTCTTAATCCTTATATTATAATTTTCTTTGAAAAGAAAAAATCCTGCATTGCAGGATTTTTCCTAACCTTATGATTCTAGTCGTTATCTCTTCCACCAAATAAAATGATCAGACGAAGCAAGCTCAGAAGTGCTGATGCTGCACCTGCTACATATGTCAGTGCAGCTGCTGATAAAACCTTCCTTGTCTGCCCCACTTCATCTTCGTACATGATCCCTGTACTTCCAAGAATTCGTAACGCTCTTGAAGAGGCATTAAATTCCACCGGAAGTGTTACTAATTGAAAGATCACCGCTAATGAAAATAATAAAATTCCAACATTCAATAATGTCTGATTCATTCCAAGGATCACCCCACCTAGAATAAACAACCAGGAAAGATTGGATCCAAGATTCACAGCTGGAACCATAGCCCCACGGATCTTCAATGGTGCATATCCTTGCTGATGCTGTACAGCGTGCCCACACTCATGGGCTGCAACACCGATCGCTGCGATCGAATCAGATCCATAAGTTGCATCTGATAATCTTAATACTTTATTCTTTGGATCATAATGATCTGTAAGATTCCCGCTGACACGTTCTACCGAAACATCGTAAATTCCTGCCTGGTTTAAAATACGTTCAGCAGCCTGAGAACCCGTCAGTCCGCAATGACAACGGACTCTTGAATATCTTCGAAACGTTGAATTCATCTTGGAAGATGCGATCATCGTGATGATCACTCCGATGATGATCAAAATATACGTTGGGTCAAAATAATAACCATAACCGTATGGATACATAAATATCTCCCTTCTTTCTCTGTAACATGTAGATGATTATATCGTTCCTCCTACATGAAATCAAGGCAGTTTAGAAATATTTTATAATCATTTTATTGAATGATTAATTCTTCATATTTTTATAACAAAGAAGCTCTTAATTCGTCTCCGGATTTCGCACTTAAATATGTTGGTGCGATATCAAATACAGTCTTACATCCACTCTGTCCTTCTTTGGAAAGCTTATATGCAGCTCTTGCATATGCAACTAAAACACTTGATGTAAATTCTGGATTAGAATCTAATTTTAAGCTGTACTCAATGATATGTTTGTTTTCTTTTTCCCATCCTGTACATCCACTTCTTAATACAAATCCACCATGAGGGATCTTGCTGTGGTCACGATCTAATTCTTCCTGGCTGATGAAATGTACAGTTGTATCATAGTCTGAGAAGTAGTTCGGCATTGTCTTGATCTCTTCTTCAACTTTCTTCGCATCTGCACCTTCTTCAAGTACTACAAAGCATTCTCTTGTATGCTTCTGTCTTGTTGTAAGTTCTGGATCTTCCCCATTACGAACTGCTTCTAAAGCTGCTTCTACAGGAATTGTGTACTGTTTACCATCTTTGACACCTTCCACACGACGGATCGCATCAGAGTGTCCCTGGCTGACTCCTTTTCCCCAGAATGTATAATCTTTTCCTTCTGGAAGAATCGCGTTTGCATACATTCTATTTAAAGAGAACATTCCTGGATCCCAACCTACAGAAATGATTCCAATATGTCCATATTCTTTCGCTGCTTTATCTACATTTGCAAAATGTTCTGGAATTCTTGCGTGTGTATCAAAGCTGTCTACTACGTTAAATAATTTGGCATATTCTGGTGTCTGAACAGGAAGGTCTGTTGCACTTCCTCCACATAACATTAAAACATCGATCTTATCTTTCCAATCTTCTACATCTTTGACATTACATACAGCTGCACCTTCTGTTAAAATGCTGACTGTCGCTGGATCTCTTCTTGTAAATACAGCTGCAAGCTCCAAATCGTCATTCTGTTTGATCGCGCATTCAATTCCGCGTCCAAGGTTACCATAACCCATAATACCAATTCTAATCATTGATTTTCTCCTTTTTGACTTTATTAAACATAGTATATCATTTCTGTGTTTTGCGTTCAATGTATTCTTTTTATGATTTTTTTGCTATAATGATCTTAAAAATTCCCGATGATTCCTGATCCTTCGGGAATATTCTAACAGAAATGAGGAATTTTATCATGTCATTTACCGGCATTTTCAAAGCAAAAAACGGCATTGTCGCTGTTGTTGATTCAAAGGCATCCAGAGTAGAAAATGGGCAATCTTATGAAGACGTTCACAGAAATCCAGAAAAACTATTCATATTCCAAAACGGAATCGCGACAACTTTTGGAGCAAACCAGATCTTAGTTCAGAATCCTTTTGAATTTTCTTCAAAAGTCATTGCAATTGAAGATCTGGTTTATGAATATCTGCATTTAAAGAATATCTTAGATGCTTCTTTCTTCCAATCTCTGCTCGTAAAAATGACATCCAACCCAGCCAATACAGAACCTGTAAACTTTCTGGTTGGACGCAAAATCCGTCAGGAAGAATACATCTTAGAACATCATCAAGTACGTTATTGCGCCTACGCACAACGGCTCGCAACCCCAATGGAACATTTCTTTACTGGCGGAGATGAAAAATATCGGGAACACTTTGATAACCTTCCATATCTTTCACAGATCACCTCTGTTGATGTATTGCAGAAAACTGTTGCAAAAGAATTGGATGGATTGATTCAATATTATGACCAGCAATCCGAATATAATCCTGTAGGAAAGCCTGTGAAATCTTATGTTTTAAGATAATGCTACTTTATAGTTTTATCTTCGAAAAAGCCTCCGCAAATGCATTATTGATCGGCTCCTGTGCTTCTTTTTGCTGTTTTTTCAAATATCGGTTCACTTCTTTTTTACTCATTCCAGAACCTTGTTTTTCTTTTCTTTGTTTAAATGCAGACAGTTTTTCTTTATACCCGCAAACACATACAAACTTCTGTCCTTCACCTTCTCCGACCATTTCCATCTTCTTATGGCATACGGGACATCTGGCATTTGTGACCCTTGAAATCGTCTTTTTATATCCGCAGGTACGATCCTGACATACCAGACGTTTCCCGTGTTTTCCATTGACTTCTAATAAAAATTTTCCACATTCCGGACAGCGGTGTCTTGTGACATTATCATGTCTAAATTTACCATCCGATGTTTTAATATCATTGATCAATGCCTGTGTATAGTCTGAGATTTCTCTCATAAATTTCTGGTCATTTTGTTTTCCTTTAGAAATTGCTGTCAATTTCTTCTCCCAGTCAGCGGTTAATTCTGCTTTCTTAAGATCTTCCGGAACTAGTTCTAATAACTGCTTTCCTTTGGATGTGATATGAATTTCATTTCCTTTTTTCTCAAGAAGATAGCTGTTAAATAATTTATCAATGATATCAGCTCTTGTCGCAACCGTTCCAAGTCCTTTTTTATCCATCTGATCGATCAGTGTACCTTCCGTATAACGTCCTGGTGGATTCGTTGTTCCTTCTGTCATGGAAATCGTTCCAACCGGATATTCTTTTCCTTTGACTGGGATATTTCCTGCTTTGATCGTGTCTTTTGTTTGAGTTTCCTCTTCGTAGAGTTCTCTCCATCCCATCTGTTTGATATTCTCTGCTTTTGCACGGAAAAGTTCTCCATTTATGCTTGCTTTCACAGAGAGTTGTTCAGAAATTGCTGGTGCTGATAAAACAGCTAAAAATCTTGCAACAACCATATCATAGATTTTTCGTTCATCGGAACTAAAACTTGTCAATGATGCATACTGCTCTGTTGGAATGATCGCATGATGGTCAGATACTTTTTTATCATTGATAAAACGGCTGCTTGCTTTGATTTCTTTTCTTAATAACGTTGCTGCTGCCTTTTTATATGATCCATTCTGACATGCTTTGATCCTGTCTTTTAATGTGTCTGTCATGTCATTGGTCAAATATCTGGAATCTGTTCTTGGATATGTCAATACTTTGTGATGCTCATAAAGACTCTGCACGATATTTAATGTCTGTTTTGGTGAAAAGCCGTAACGTTTACTCGCTTCTTTCTGCAAAGTTGTCAGATCATAAAGTTCTGGAGCATAGTTCTTTTTCTCTTTTTTTGAAACCTCCGTGATCACAAGATCATGACCTCTTAATTTCTTACCAAGTTCCTCTGCCCATTTCTTATCAGAAATTCTCTGATTTCCTTTCTGATTCTCCCATGTGAAATTCATTCCTGTTGCAAAAATCTTATAACCGTAATATTTCTGCGGTTTGAAACTCTTAATTTCCTGCTCTCGGTTCATGATCATTGCCAAAGTTGGGGTCTGCACACGCCCACAAGATAACTGAGCATTGTATTTACATGTCAAAGCTCTTGTCGCATTGATCCCGACTAACCAGTCTGCTTCAGCTCTTGATCTTGCTGCACGGAAGAGATCATCATATTCTTTTCCTGGTTTTAAATGTGCAAAACCATCTTTGATCGCTTTGTCTGTTACCGAAGATATCCACAAACGGTAGATTGGTTTCTTATTTCCAGACATCTGTAAGATCCATCTGGCAACTAATTCTCCTTCTCTTCCTGCATCGGTTGCAATGATCACATCTTTGATATCATTTCGAAGGAGTAATTTCTTTACTGTCTGAAATTGTTTGGATGTCTTCTTTAACACTGTTAATTTCCAATGTTTTGGCATCATTGGAAGGACATCCATATTCCACTCTTTGTATTCCTTTCCATACTGCTCAGGATCCGCCAGAGATACTAAATGCCCTAATGCCCACGTTACAATATGATCATTTCCTTCGATATAACTATACGTTTCCTTCTGACAGCCAAGAACTCTCGCAATATCACGCCCAACCGAAGGCTTTTCTGCTAATACTAATCGTTTCATTTTATTATTTAAACCTTTCTAAAATTGACATCTCAAATTTATCATCCCGACCATTTTAACATATTTTGTGGTATACTGGAATAAAGATATTTTATCGTATTTTTACAGAATTGAGGTATTTACATATGAAATTAATGATCGCATCCGATATTCACGGATCTGCTTTTTACTGTAAACAATTAATCGAAGCATATAAACAAGAACAGCCTGATAAACTACTTCTTTTAGGAGATTTACTTTATCATGGCCCAAGAAATGACCTTCCTAAAGATTACGCACCAAAACAAGTTATCGAAATGCTAAACGCTATCAGCGACCAATTGATCTGTGTCAGAGGAAACTGCGAAGCCGAGGTCGACCAGATGGTACTAAACTTCCCTGTCCTAAGCGAATCCTGCATCCTATACATCGATGGACAAACCATCTACGCAACCCACGGGCACATAAACTCTCCAGCAAATCCTCCAAAATTACATAAAGGAGATATTCTGTTGACTGGCCATACCCATATCCCAGCCTGGGAAGAATATGATAACTTTTTATATTTAAATCCAGGATCTGTGTCTATTCCAAAAGAAGGATCCGAACATGGGTATATGATTTACGAAGATAAGACGTTTTTATGGAAAACTTTAAAAGGTGATGTGTATCATACACTTTAACTTTTTTGTTTTCTTATCACATATCTTAATGGTATTCTATAACCTTCATGTATATAAAACAAATAAAAAAGAGATGGAATACGAAAACGATTGAATTTCATGGCGGATCAGCGTTTTGCAAAAAATCCGTCATGAAATTCATGTTTCGTATTCCATCTCTTTTTTATTTGTTTTATATACTAGAAGATTATATAGTATCATTTGGATTTCCCATATAAATTCATCCTCTATTTCTTTCTTAACCCTTAATGATATCATCGATCGTGTCAAATGGGATTCCCTCATTTTCCCCGTTGTCTTTATGCACATGTACAATATCATCTTCTTCTAAGCATCTTGCAAATTCAATCTGCATAAAAATACCTTTGATCTCTCTTCCATTTAATGTCTTTACGATCACATGATCATTTTGTGAAACAAAAAGTTCTTCCTCATTCCCATCTTCATCTTGTTTTACCAATTTCACTCCTGGTAATACATTTGTAAATTCCATAAAAATTGCTCCTTTATCTTATAATTTCAGAAAAAATTTCATCAATTGTTCTTTAGCTTTGTTATATGGCATATAACGAACTGGAATATCAATCTTATCTGATTTCTTTATGATACTCTTTTCATGCGTAAATATATCAAAACTTTTCTTTCCATGATAAGACCCCATTCCGCTATTCCCAACTCCTCCAAATCCTAGATATGGAGTTGCAAGGTGGATGATCGTATCATTGATACAGCCACCGCCAAAAGACAACTGTGAAATTACATCTTGTTCTACTTTATCATTTTCTGTAAATAAATACAATGCCAAAGGTTTGTTATGATCTCTGATATACGAAACTGCATCTTCTAATTTGTCATATGTCATTATAGGAAGTAATGGACCAAAAATCTCTTCCTGCATCACCGTGGATTCTTCTTTTACATTCACAAGTATCGTTGGGGCGATCTTTCGAAGTCTTATATCTCCATAACCGCCTTCAACGATCTTTTCATGTTTCATCAATTCCATAATGCGCTGATAATGTCTCGGATTTATCATAGATGAATAATCTTTATTCGACAAAGGATGTTCCCCGATCATTTTATTGATCCAGTATTTTAAGTAGAAGATCAGTTTACTTTCTGCTTTTTTATCTACGAAAATGTAATCTGGCGCAACACAGGTCTGCCCACTGTTTAAAAATTTTCCAAAAACAATTCGTTTTGCTGCCAACTTAATATTGGCACTTTCTTCTACAATGCATGGACTTTTTCCACCTAATTCCAAAGTCACTGGTGTTAAATGTCTCGATGCTTTTTCCATCACGATCTTTCCAACTCGTTCTCCACCAGTATAGAAAATATGATCAAATGACTGTTCCAGAAGTTTTTCACTGATTTCTACTCCTCCATTGATCACAGCAACGTAATGAGAAGGGAAAACTTCTCCAATCATCTTCTTTAAAAGACTGGCACAATGTGGTGCGTGTTCAGATGGTTTTAAAACACAACAATTTCCTGCTGCAATCGCTCCGATCAACGGCTGTAAGGATAAAAGAATTGGATAATTCCATGGGGCTATGATCAATACCTTTCCGAGTGGTTCTTTGATCTTATAACTTTGGGATGGAAACTGGGCAAGCGGTGTTTTTACCTGCTCTGTTTTCATCCATTTTTTTAGATGCTTCTTTGCATAAGAAAGTTCACTTTTTACCATGCCAATCTCTGCCATATAGGACTCAAAAGATGATTTCCCTAAATCTTTGTATAATGCATGTTCCATATCTTCTTCATGTTGTTTGATCGCACATTCCAAGCGCAATAATGCTTTCTTTCGAAATTCGTATTTCTTTGTCTTCTGGCTTTGAAAAAAATGTTCTTGTCTTTTTAACATTTGATTGATTTCCATGATAACCTATCCTTTCTTTCTCTACCTTCACCGCGTTTTATCTTAATTTTACCATATATAGTAAACTACCGCCTCTCTTTTTTATTTATTGCCACTTTTTAAGAAATTCGCTATAATAAATTTGTTTTACAACAACCATATCTTTACAACGAAAGGATTTATACATACATGAAACGTAATATCAGATTAACAATTGAATATGATGGTTCCCGCTATCAGGGCTGGCAGAGGCTTGGCGGTGATTCCAATGCGAATACGATTCAAGGAAAATTAGAGTCTGTTTTATCAAAAATGACTGGAGAAGATGTCAATATCAATGGATCTGGCCGTACCGATGCTGGTGTTCATGCTTATGGTCAGGTTGCCAATTTCCATACAGACTGTATGATGTCTGTTAATGAGATCAAAAACTATCTTACCAAATATCTTCCATCTGATATCGGTATTGTGGAAGTTTCTGAAGCTTCCGAACGTTTTCACAGTCGTTTAAATGCGAAAGAGAAAACTTATCTTTACAGAATTGCAATTCCTGGTGTATCGAATGTTTTTGAACGTAAATACCTTTGGTATTTCCCGGAAACTTTGGATATCAAAAAGATGGAAGAAGCTGCATCATTACTGATCGGAACGCATGATTTTAAAGGATTTTCTTCAATTAAGAAAACAAAAAAATCTACCGTCCGTAGTATCTATAACATCGAGATCAAAAAGACAAAAAAAGAAATCCAGATCTCTTATACAGGAAATGGCTTCCTTCATAACATGGTCCGGATTCTTACTGGAACTTTAGTAGAAGTTGGATGTGGAAAAATAAAACCAGAGGATATTACAAAAGCACTGGAAAGTACAAAAAGAAGCGATGCAGGGATTACTGCACCGCCTCAAGGGTTATTTCTGGTTTCTGTGGAGTATTAAGATCTAATCTTATTCTCCCCAGACTTCCTCAGCAATTTCTTTCACTAATTTTAGTTTTGCCCACTGTTCTTCTTCTGTTAATTTATTACCGATCGCACAAGAAGCAAATCCACACTGTGGGCTTAGGCATAGTCTTTCCAAAGGAATGTATTTTGCTGCCTGTCTGATTCTGTTGATTACTTTTTCTTTGTCTTCAAGATCTGGTTTCTTTGTCGTGATCAGACCAAGGACAACTTTCTTGTCTTCTGATACTTTCTTAAGTGGTGCAAATCCTCCAGATCTTTCATCATCATATTCAAGGAAAAGTGCATCAACATTTTCTTTTGCAAATACATAGTCTGCAACTGTATCATATGGACCACTTGTGAAGAATGTAGAATGATAATTTCCACGACAGATATGGGATGTAATTACCATATCTTCTGGTCTTCCTTCTAATGCAAGGTTATTCACTGTAAGAAGCTGTTTCTTTACATCTTCAAGATCAATTCCTAATGCTTTATATCTTTGTTTCGCAGCGTCTCCTACGATTGCTCCCCATGTACAATCATCTAATTGAAGATTACGACATCCTGCTTCATAGAACTGTTTGATCACATCCTGATATGCAACCGCAATATCCTGAATCAACTCTTCATTTGTTGCATAATATTTTCTTGTTGTTTCTATATTTGTTGGAACGATCATTTGCTGAAACATCTGTGCTGGTGCAGGGATTGTATATTTTGCAATCGTATTTTCATCTTCAAACTGTTTTAAATATCTGAAATATTCTACAAATGGATGCTTTTTCGCTTTGATCTTTCCTACCAGATAAGTGTCTTCTAAAGAAGCTAATTCTCCATCGAACTGTACTCCACTTCCTGTCTGTTCATGTGCTACACCCTCAAATCCCCACATAAAATCTAAATGCCAGTAAGTTCTTCTGAACTCTCCGTCCGTAATCACATGATATCCTAATTCTTTTTGTTTTGCTACTAATTTTGCGATCTCTTCATTTACGATGTTATCGTATACTTCTTTTGTGATCTTGTTTTCGTTATATTGTGTTGTTGCTTTCTTTAATTCTTCTGTTCTTAAAAAGCTTCCTACATAATCATATCGAAATGGCTCTTGTAATTTACTCATCTTGCTGTATCTCCTTTGTTTGCCTTATTTTTAAGTTATACATAGAGTATATCATCAAAAAACTATTTTTCAAAATATATATAATTATCAGTTTGCCATAGTTTTAAGTTATAGTAATGGACTACATAGGCATTAAAGTGAATTACATTTTATACAGGGTATGCTTCTTCATTTCCTTCTGTAACATCAACTTTCTTTTCCTGTGCATCGCGATATTTAAAATACTCTGTAGCAACCTGAGGGAATAAAGCGTAACTTAATACATCTTCATCCTGTTCTTTATAAGCTGCTACCTCCTTCTCAAATTCAGGAAGTTCGTCTTCGATCATGTCTGCATATCGGCATGTAATTGGCTGTTTATCTCCAATACATTTTTTCTGTACTTCGGGATTGAATGGTTTAGCTGTTGCTCCGTATTTCCCCTCAAGGATTTCTTTGGTTTCTTTTGTTACCATCTTGTAGCGTTCACCAGTCACAACATTAAATACAGCCTGTGTTCCAACAATCTGAGAGGATGGAGTAACGAGTGGGCATTCTCCCAAGTCTTTTCTTACTTTTGGTACTTCTTCTAGTACTTCGTAGTATTTATCAGATGCATGCTGGCTTTCTAACTGGGATGTCAGGTTAGAGAGCATTCCTCCTGGTACCTGATAGAGCAGGGTCTTGATATTGACTCCTAAGTTCTTTGGATTTAATAATCCAGAATCTAAGGCTTCATCTCTGATCGGACGGAAATAATCTGCGATCTCGGCTAATAATTTCTGGTCTAAGCCTGTGTCGTATGGTGTATTTTTGAATGTTTCTACCATAACTTCTGTTGCTGGCTGGGATGTTCCCATGGAAAATGGTGACATAGCTGTATCAATGACATCAACTCCGGCTTCTACTGCTTTCATGTATGTCATAGATGCTACTCCGGATGTATAGTGTGTATGTAACTGGATTGGAATATCAACCGTTGCTTTTAGTTCTTTTACCAGTTCTTCTGCTTTGTATGGTAATAATAATCCAGCCATATCTTTGATACAGATAGAGTTTGCTCCCATATCTTCGATTCCTTTTGCAAGGTCTTTCCAGTAATCTAAGGTATAGGCATCTCCCAATGTATATGACATTGCGACCTGGGCATGTCCTTTTTCTTTGTTTGCTGCATTTACTGCCGTCTGTAAATTTCGAAGATCGTTCATACAGTCAAAGATACGAATGATATCGATTCCATTTGCAATGGATTTCTGTACAAAATATTCAACAACATCATCTGCGTATGGACGGTATCCTAAGATATTCTGTCCTCTGAATAACATTTGTAATTTTGTATTTTTAAATCCATCTCTGAATTTTCTTAGTCTGTCCCATGGATCTTCTTTTAAGAAACGCAGGGATGCATCGAAGGTTGCTCCACCCCAGCATTCCACAGAATGGTATCCGACCTGATCCATTTTGTTGATGATCGGTAACATCTGTTCTGTCGTCATTCTTGTGGCGATCAGGGACTGATGTGCATCTCTTAAGATTGTTTCTGTTATTTTAATTGGTTTTGCCATAATATTTTCCTCCTTACACTCCAAAGATCGCCATAAATGTACCTGCTGCAACGGCTGTTCCGATGACTCCTGCTACATTTGGCCCCATTGCATGCATTAATAAGAAATTCGTTGGGTCCGCTTCTGCTCCGACTTTTTGTGATACTCTGGCTGCCATTGGCACTGCGGATACTCCTGCAGAACCGATCAGTGGATTGATCTTTCCACCAGATAATTTACACATCAGTTTTCCAAATAAGACTCCTCCTGCGGTTCCTACTGCGAATGCAACCAGTCCTAATAATACGATCTTAAGTGTTGCGATATTTAAGAAGTTTTCTGCACTTGTGGATGCTCCAACAGATGTTCCAAGTAAAATGACAACGATATACATCAAAGCATTGGATGCAGTTTCTGATAACTGTTTGACTACTCCACTTTCACGGAATAAGTTTCCAAGCATTAACATACCAACGAGCGGTGCTGTTGTTGGAAGGATCAGGCAGACAACGATTGTGATAATGATTGGGAACAGTATCTTTTCTGTCTTTGATACTGGACGTAACTGTTCCATCTTGATTTTTCTCTCTTCTTCCGTTGTCAATAATTTCATGATTGGCGGCTGAATGATCGGTACTAGTGACATATAGGAATATGCTGCTACTGCAATCGGTCCCATAAGTCCTGTCTGATGTAACTTTCCTGCAAGGAAAATGGAAGTTGGTCCGTCTGCTCCACCGATGATTGAGATCGCTACCGCTGCTTTTCCATTAAATCCTAAGAAAATTGCTAAGAAATATGCACTATAGATTCCAAGCTGTGCTGCTGCTCCTAATAAGAAACTCTTTGGATTAGCGATCAGTGGACCAAAGTCTGTCATAGCTCCAACACCAAGGAAGATCAATGATGGAAGAATACTCCATTCATCTAAAGTATAAAAGTAGTGTAATAATCCACCTACACCGTTTGATGTACTTGCTGGATCTGCCATGATATCCGGGTAGATATTAACAAGTAACATTCCAAATGCGATCGGTACTAATAACAATGGCTCGAATCCATGACGGATCGCAAGATATAAAAATACCAGTGCGACTAAGATCATGACATAGTTCCCCCATGTCAGATGAAAAAATGCTGTAGAGTGGATCAGATTCGATAAAGTATGTGTGATATTAGCCATCAAATCCCCTCCATTCTAATTCATTGTAGCTAAGACAGCTCCATTTTCAACATTATTTCCCTGTGATACAGCGATACTTGCAATTGTTCCATCCTGAGGTGCAACGACTGGAATCTCCATTTTCATAGATTCTAAGATCACAACCGTATCTCCAGCTTTCACTGCCTGTCCTTGTGATACTTCAACTGCAATGATCTTTCCTGGAACAGAAGATTTAATCTCAACACTTCCTGCATTTGATACTGGATGTGTTGCAGTTGCTGCTTCATTTCCTGTTGTTTCTTCCACTGTTACATCGTATACATTTCCATTTACTGTGATCCTATAACTTTTCATTTTCTCTCCTCCTGATCTACCATTGATTTCTGTGTACTTTTTTTATCGAACGAACAATATATTGTCTTGGATCTTTTCCTTCAGAAGCTGCGATCGCTGCTGTGATCACTGCAATTAGTTCCAGATCATCAACGAGTTCTTTTTCTACTGGTACCTCTACAGGTACTTCTTGCTTTACCGGTTCTGCTATCTTCTTTTTCGTCAATTTTTCTTCCAACATTGGAATAAAACGAAATAAGTAAATGAGAAAACTTAATGAAACCAGTACAAAAAATACAATGGATACACCCATGATCGTATTACTTACTGCTGTCTGCATAGGTTCCCTCCTTCTTTAAAATACAGAATGTTTTTTTGGTATCTGCATTTCTCTTTTTGTATACAGCATTTCAAAAGCACCAATGACATATTTTCTTGTTTCTGCCGGATCGATCACTGTGTCAACATATCCACGTCTTGCTGCTGTATAAACATCTGACTGTAATTCTTCATATTCCTTTGCTTTTTCTTTTAGTACATCTGCATTTGCTCCTGGATACATGATCTTGACAGCCATATCTGCTTCCATCATTCCAATCTTTGCATCACTCCATGCATATACGAAGTCTGCTCCAATTGATTTACTGTTCATAGATACATAGGCACTTCCAAATGCTTTCTTTGAGATCACATTCACTTTTGGAACTGTTGCCTGTACAAACGCTCCTGTCATTGCTCCGATTGCCTGTGAAAGTTCTTTTTCCTGTTCGATTTCGGCTACAAATCCAACGGTATCTGTAACTGTCAAAATTCCAATGCCAAACGCATCGCATAATTTCACAAAGGATGCTGCTTTTTTCGCTCCCTGTGCGCTGATTCTTTCTTCCTTATTGGCAATACATCCTATCGTTTCTCCATTCAGGCGGATAAATCCGATCGCCATATCATTTCCATAGTCTTTCTTTAATTCTACAAATTCATTCTGATCTGCAATTTGTATCAAGATTTCCTTTCCATTTCCTGCTGAAATATTTTCACAGAGACGATTCAGGTCATCTACACAATCTATGACCTTGCTTTGATCTTTGTAGTTTGATGGAAAGATTTGGGTTAACTTTCGGATCTCTTCGAAAACTTCTGTTTCATTTCCAACAAAATCTACCGTTCCTGCTTCTTTGCTCTGGAAGACTGCACTTGCACTGTTTAATACTTCTTTCCTGTTTCCTTCGATCGCATTTGGTGCATTTACAAACAACTGTCCTTTTTCTTCCATTAATGTAAAATCTGTTAACGTTGTAAATACAGAAAGACCACCCCCGCAATTTCCAAAGATTGCACTGATCTGTAAGATCACTCCAGATGCCTCTGCCTGTTTCTTATAGATCATTCCAAATGCATGAAGTGCATCCGTTGATTCCTGTAGACGGATTCCTGCACAATCGATCATCCCGATGACTGGAACTCCTGTCTTGATCGCAAGGTCATAAAGATTTACGATCTTTCTTGCATGCATTTCTCCGATGGAACCACCAAGTACCTGGGCATCCTGACTGTATACATAAACTGGACATCCATTGATCAGTCCATATCCTGTTACAACCCCATCCGATGGAGTCTCTACTTTGTCTAACTGAAAGTCTGTACTTCTTGCTGTTACCGCCTGTCCGATTTCTACAAAACTTCTCTCATCAAGCAATGCATAAATTCTTTCAACTGCTTTCCCTTTTGATTTATTTTCCATAAAAACCTCCTTTTCTTGTTCTTTTGTATTTTAATTCTATCGTGGCATTTCATCGGAATTTCCTATGATATAAAGTTAAAAAAGGGCCTGCCTATCCTACGGATATGCAGACCCTTTTGTCATGCTTTACTTTAAAAATATATGATCTAAAATTAAAATAATCCTTCTTCATTAAAATAATCGATTCTCATCGCATGACGCACATCTTTCATTGTTTCCTGTGCTTTTGCCCTTGCAGCTTTTGTTCCCTGCTGAAGAATTTCTGCAACTTCTGGAAGTTTTGCTTCCCACATCTTTCTTCTCTCGCGGATTGGTTCTAATTCTGCCTGAAGTACTTTGTTTAAGAACTTCTTCACTTTGACATCTCCAAGTCCTCCACGCTGATAATGGGCTTTTAATTCATCTAAGTTATTGTATTCTGGCCAGAACTCTTCAAAGTATTCTGGTTTACAGAACGCATCTAAGTAGATAAATACTGGATTACCTTCTACCTGTCCTGGATCTTCAACCCTTAAATGATTTGGATCTGTAAACATGGACATTACTTTCTTCTTGATATCCTGTGGTTCATCAGATAAGTAAATACAGTTTCCAAGAGATTTACTCATCTTCGCTTTTCCGTCGATTCCTGGAAGTCTTAAACATGCCTGATTATCTGGCAGTACGATCTGTGGGTCTGTTAATGTCTCTCCATATACAGAGTTAAACTTGTGTACGATCTCTTTGCACTGCTCTACCATTGGCATCTGATCTTCTCCTGCTGGTACGACCGTTGCTCTAAATGCAGTGATATCTGCTGCCTGACTGATCGGATATGTGAAAAATCCAACTGGAATGCTTGCTTCAAAATTCTTCTGTTTGATCTCTGCTTTTACTGTTGGGTTACGCTGCACTCTTGCAACTGTAACTAAGTTCATATAGTAGAAAGACAGTTCTGTAAGTTCTGGTACCATAGACTGAATAAAGATATTGACTTTCTCTGGATCTAACCCACATGCAAGATAATCAAGTGCTACCTGCATAATGTTCTGTCTTACTTTCTCTGGATGTTCTGCATTATCTGTTAATGCCTGGGCATCAGCGATCATGATATAAATTTCGTCGAATTTACCAGAATTCTGCAGTCTCACTCGTTCTTTTAAAGATCCTACATAATGTCCAACATGCAGTCGTCCCGTTGGTCTGTCTCCTGTTAATATTACCTGTTTCATTATTTTCTCCTTTTCCGCTTTCCGTATAGACTTTGTACGTCTTCTCTTATGATCTATACTCTTATGTTTTATTGTAAAATCAAATGCGTAAAGTGTCAATATTTCATTGTGAAAAGATTTTTGTGTGTCCGCACCAGAAAGACATTCATTTCCGTAAAAAAGACATTTTGTATTGACTTAAGGAATAAAAGTAAATATAATGAATAAGATTGATTCTTTATTTTTAAGAAAATATGATGTAAGTATCAAAATATCACTTAAAAATAAAAAAATAATGAAAGAAGGAATTTTTAAAATGAAAAACTTATTGCAAAAGTGGAATAGCTTAAGTCTGATCGTAAGAATCTTAATCGGTCTGATCATCGGTGCTATTCTTGGTGTAGCTGCTCCAAAAGCAACAGGGCTTGCTCTACTTGGAGATTTATTTGTTGGTGCTCTTCGTGCTGTAGCCCCAATCCTTGTATTTGTACTTGTCATTGCTTCTTTAGCAAATTCTAAGAGCAACGGTGCAAAAAATATGCGTATTGTTATCATCCTTTATATGCTAACAACTTTTATTGGTGCTGTTGTCGCAGTATGTGGAAGTTTTCTCTTCCCAATCACATTACGTCTTGGAAAAGCTGCTACATCTGAAGCCGCTCCTCCAACGGGTGTGTTAGAAGTATTAAAGAACTTATTAATGAATATCGTATCAAACCCTGTTGATTCCCTTGTAAAGGCAAACTACATCGGTATCCTTGCATGGGCTGTTGTTTTTGGACTTGCATTAAAAGCTGCAACTCCTGGAACTAAAAAAGCTCTTCATGATATCTCTGCTGCAGTTACAAAAGCTGTACACTGGATCATCAACTGTGCTCCATTTGGTATTCTTGGACTTGTATATAACACTGTATCTACAAACGGATTAAGCATCTTTACTGATTATGGTAAACTTCTTGCCCTATTAGTTGGATGTATGTTATTTACTGTATTTGTAACAAACCCAATCATCGTATTTAGTATGCTTCGCAGAAACCCATATCCACTGATCTTAAAATGCTTAAAAGAAAGTGGTTTAACAGCATTCTTTACAAGAAGTTCTGCTGCAAACATTCCTATGAACATGGCTCTTTGCGAAAAACTGGGATTAAATGAAGATAACTATTCTGTATCTATCCCTCTTGGTTCTACGATCAACATGGATGGTGCTGCGATCACGATCACAGTTATGTCTCTTGCAGCTGCTCATACAATGGGTATCTCTGTTGATATTCCTACAGCAATCATCTTAAGTGTCTTAGCTGCTGTTTCTGCATGTGGTGCTTCTGGTGTTGCTGGTGGATCCCTGCTGTTGATCCCTCTTGCATGTTCTTTATTTGGTATCTCAAATGATGTTGCCATGCAGGTTGTTGGTGTTGGATTCATCATCGGAGTAGTACAGGATTCTGTTGAAACTTGCTTAAACTCTTCTTCTGATGTATTACTTACAGCAACTGCTGAGTTATATCAGAGAAGAAAAGCTGGGGAAGATATTGTATTGATCCCTAATAAATAAAAGTTGTGGAAATATAAAAAAAGGGTTATTTACCTTGGACGTGTTCATACGTTCCAAGGTGATTACCCTTTTTTCTTATATTATTTTTATGAATATTCACTACACTTCTGTATTACAATCTAATTTTTCTCATCCATCAATCCAAACTGTATCGTCACACAAGTAGCAATGATCAATCCAAACATATAAAATGAATATTTTAACACATTAAGTGGTGACACATCTGCGAGTGCCGTGATCATTAACATACCTCCATCATGTGGCATCAATGAGATAAATGCACAGGCAAAGATATCTACCAGACTGGCAAGTCTCTTTGGTGCAATCTTGTATTTTTCACCGATTTCTTTTGCGATCGGACAAGTAACAATAATAGCGATCGTGTTATTTACCATTGCCGCGGAAAGAATTCCTGACATCAGCCCGATTCCATATTCTGCACCACGTCTGTTCTTGATCTTGCCACTGATCGCTCCTACCAGCCACTCAACTCCGCCATATTCGCGAACAATACCAATGATTCCAGATACCAAGATCGCAACCATACTGATACTAAACATATCACTCATACCATTTCCAATTGCCTGAATCCAGTCAAAGAATCCGCAGCTTCCCACACAAAGTCCGATAATACCTGCAGAGAGGATTCCTACAAAAAGTACAACTGCAACGTTAATCCCCATCAATGCTGCTCCAAGAACGATAAGATATGGAAGGACTTCAATGATATTGTAACTTCCTGCCTTGATTGCTCCACTTCCAGTACCTCCGACCACTGAATAAAGGATCATTGCCACGATCGCAGCCGGTAATGCGATAAAGAAGTTCATCTTAAACTTATCTTTCATCTCAGAACCGCATCCTTCTGCTGCTGAGATCGTTGTATCAGAAATCATGGAAAGGTTATCTCCAAAATAAGAACCTCCGATCACTGCTGCTCCAACGATCGCAACATTTAAGTGTGCTCCCTGTGCCACATTGATCGCGATTGGTGCCATTGCTGCAATGGTTCCCATGGATGTTCCTATCGATGTAGAAATAAAACAGCACATTAAAAATACACCTGGAATCAAAAATGTTACTGGAATCACATGAAGACATAGATTAACAACAGAATCTTTTCCTCCCATTGCCGCTGCTGCTCCCTGAAATCCCCCTGCCATCAGATAGATCAAAACGATCATCATAACTCCAGAATTTCCCATGTTTGTCGTCATAATGTTTAATTTATCTTTTACATCCATACTTCTATTTAAAAGAAGTGCTACCGCACATCCTGCCAAAAGTGCGACATGACGTGGAAATTTTCCAAATGGGTCGTCTGCTCCCATCAAGGTAAATGTAATTCCACATCCTACATAACATACTAGAAATACGATCAGTGGAAGAAAGGCCACAGATCCTAGATTTTTCTTTTGTTTCTCCATTTCTTTTCCTCTCAATCTTAATATATATCCAGATAAATCTGTCTTATTTCTCTGCCAGATGCTTATCCAGTGCATTTTTTAACTGTGTCAGTGCCTGCTCAACCGTCACTCGTGGACACGCAACGTTGAAACGCTCAAACTGTGCTGTCTCTGGTCCAAAGATGATTCCAGAATCCAGCCACAATTTTGCTTCTTCTAACATTAAATGTTCTAATTCTTCATTGCTGAATCCATATCCTGAGAAATCAACCCATACTAAATAAGTCCCTTCTGGTTCTACCATCTTTGCTTTTGGAAAGTTCTCTTTTACATATCGGCTCATATACTTTACGTTTTCATATATATATTCTACCAATTCATCTACCCAGTCAGCACCTTTTGTGTAACATACTTTCACAGCAAGCTGTCCCATTAAGCTTCCCTGACTGTAAGCTGCCTGTGTATTAGCCCATTGATATTTTTTTCTTAATTCTTCGTTTGGAATAATGATATTTGCTGGCTGTAATCCTGCAACATTAAATGTCTTTCCTGGCGAACTGTAAAGTGCAATGATCTCATGAAATTTTTTATCCAGATTCATACAGCTTGTAAACTCATGTCCTGGAAAAATAAAATCACAATGCATCTCATCAACCATCCAGATTACGTTGTATTTTAAACAGATTTCTGCGACTTTTTCCATTTCTTCTCTTGTCCAGACTCTTCCTACTGGATTGTGTGGGTTGCAGAAGATCAGTGCTTTTACATTTTCTTCTTTGATCATTTGTTCCATTTTTTCAAAATCAATGGAATAACGATTGTTTTCATAACGAAGCTGACAGTTTACCAGTTTTCTTCCATCATTTTTGATAACTTCACTAAATGGATAATACACTGGCTGCATAACCATCATGGCATCTCCTTCTTCGGTAAATGCCTTAACACTTGTTCCAAGTGCATAAACGATTCCTGCTCCAAGTGTTACCCATTCTGGTTTGATCGTATATCCGTATCTTGTTGAAAACCAGTGGTTCATTGCATCAAAATATTCATCTAAGGGATCCGTATATCCAAAAATCCCATGATCAATTCTTTTATGAAATTCATCAAGAATCTCATCTGGCAGACGAAAATCCATATCTGCTACCCAAAGAGGAAGCAGGTCATCTCTTCCTTTTCTCTTCATTCCAAAATCGTATTTCAAACAATCTGTTCCATGTCTGTCGATTACTTCGTCAAAATTGTATTTTCCCATTTTCTACTCCTGTGTTGTTTTTTCTGTCTTTTTATACTGGAACATATAATATTTCATTTTTACCACCACAGATCATGCCAAGTGTTGCACTCTGTGCATTCGATAGATCATATTTTTTCCTTGTGATCTCTTTCATCGATGGTGCTTCTTCCATAACAGTTTTTTCTAAGTTTCCTCCACCAATACTTCCAATAATTCCATCTTTTGTGACAAGCATCATACTTCCAACACCTCGTGGAGATGAACCGGATTTCTTTGTGATAATGCACAGCACTCCTGATTCTTTTGTCTCAAAAAGTTCTTTACTCATCGTACTTTCTATTTCGTGATTTTTGATTGCGATCATCTCTGCTGCGATACTGATTGCAATCTCTTCTGGCGTTCTTGCACCGATCTTTAATCCGATTGGTGCATGGATCGTGCTGATCTGTTCTTCACTGTATCCTTCTTCTTTCATTATCTCGAAGGTTTTTGCAACTTTTCCTTTGCTTCCGATCATTCCAAGATAGAGATATGGTCTTCGTAATACCGTTTCTGCACATAATCTGTCATTTGCATGTCCACGTGTGACAACCACATAAAATGCGTTATCTTGTTCTGGCAAAATATCTTCTATGTCATGAAAATCTCTGCAGTAAACTTCATCTGCTTGTGATAGTTTCTCTGGATCTGCAAATTCCTCTCTGTCATCGATCATAATCGTGTAGAAATCTAAAAATTTCGCAATCCGGAGTAACTGGATCGCTACATGTCCAGCCCCGAAGATAACTAATTTCGGCTGAATCTTAAACCAATCGTCCTTGATCTGTGCGACATCTTTTTCTTCCTGTAAGAATCGAGCGATCACTCTTTGATATAGTGTATCTGCCTGTCCTGGATATACTTTGATTTTTGCATCTTTATATTGCTCTCTCAATGGTCCTAGATATCCTTTCTTCAATAATTTTTGTAAATGCAGCGGTGTAAGGATCGTATCTTCTTTAATCTCTAAATCCTTATCCGCTAATGAAAGTCTGTGAACAACCTTGCTGGCTGGTTTCCCAAGTGCTGACATTCCGATCACAATATGAATCTCATCGATATTTTCAGGGATCACTGGTTCATAATCCGCTGGAATCTTTGCCGGCATTCCCCTGGAACCATCGGCTTCTATCAGCGTGATATCTGCTTCTTTTACTGCAGTTTCATAGAAATCTTCTGGTAATGGTCCGATTTTTTGTACTAATGCATTTTCTGGCGTCGCAGGCATTCCCGCCATACAATATCCGGTTTCATTTAATTGCTTTCGAATATCTTCTATATTTTCAGGGATCACGGTATCGGATTCCTTTTTCATATGAGTTGTCGTTGTGACAAAGACTTTCTTTCCAAGACTTCTATAATACTGTGCTAACTTATGAACTCTCGTTGTTTTTCCACCGGAACCTGCAACTGCAATGATCATATCTTTTTCCTCTTTATTCTTCTGCAAGAATCTTAACTGCATTTATTATCTGGTTGATTTCTTTCATTGTTGTCTCATGTCCAAAACTGAATCTTACCATACCCTGCTCTATCGTACCGAAATGCTCATGTACCAATGGTGCACAATGAGCACCTGATCTTGTCTGTATCTGAAAACGTTCCATTAATTCATCACTGACACTTCCGGAATCATATTCTTCCAGGTTGATCGAACAAATGGCGGTTTGTTTTGTCAGATCTAATTGCTTTTCATGGTAAATTTTAATTCCTTGAATCTTCTGAATTTTTTTATAAAATATTTCAATAAGATTCATTTCCTGTTCACGTATCTTATCAATTCCATATGTATTGATAAAATCAATCGCTGCCCCAAGTCCTACGATTCCGATCCCATTTAATGTTCCTGCTTCCAATGCCTGTGGCAGCACTCCTGGCTGTGTTTTCGAAAATGATAAGATTCCTGTTCCACCTGTTTTTAACGGACGAATCTCTACACCTTTTCTAATACAAATCCCCCCGATACCCTGCGGTCCCATCAAGCCTTTATGTCCGGTAAAACATAATATATCGATATTATCTTCCTTCATGGAGATTGGGATCACTCCAGCACTTTGAGCAGTATCAACGACAAATAAAATTCCTTTTTCTCTACAAAGTTTTCCAACACTTTGGATATCAAACATTTCACCTGTCACATTGGATGCATGCGTCATCACGATCATCTTGGTATCTTTTGTGATCGCCTGTTTGATATCCCCCACATCTGGTGAAGTGATCGTTAAGCAAACTCCTTGTCGTTCCATCTCATATAATGGACGAAGAACGCTGTTGTGCTCCATAAACGTTGTGATCACATGATCACCATGATTTAAGCTTCCTTTGATCACTGTGTTTAAGCTTTCTGTAATTCCACTGGTAAATACAACTTGTTCTGCTCCATAGCCGTCAAAAAACTGATCTACTTTCGTACGAACTTCGTAAATCTTTCTTGCAGCATCCAGAGAACTTTCGTTGACACCTCTTCCGCTGTTGCCAAGTGCCAATGCATTCATAACTGCATCCTTGACACACTCTGGTTTCGTGATATGCGTTGCTGCATAATCTGCATAAATTGTTTCTACCTTTTGTTTTTCATGGGTATATATAGGAACATTCAGTTCTTCCTGCTGATCAGAAAGATTATTTTTTAAATATAATAATGCTTCCAAAACACCACCTGCAATGCACCTGGCTTTATCTGAAATTGTAAAGCAGTTATCGTATTCTTCAGCTCTCGGATCGATATCTGCGATCTTAAATCCTTTTGTCACCGGATATCCATCACGAATTAAACCTCTCAGTAATCCATCCATACTTGCAGCTACATCAACAATCGTACCTTCTGGTGTTTCTATCTTTGCTAATAACTGGCCTTTGCTTACCATATCTGTGATATGACAGATATTTCTTAAGATCCCTTTAGCTGGGGAATGGATCACTCGTTCCTTTCCAAAGCCTTTGATCACTCCTGGAATTCCTGTGTTCGGGATCGCACTGCCTTCTTTGATGATCCTTCCAAGCCTGTGTCCACGCATCGTCTCGATCACAACATCGACATCTTCCCCTGCTGTAAATCCAGGTCCTAAAGCAATCGTGATCGGTGCCATATCTCTTGTTGTACCAAGATTTTTCTTCGCAAGAATGGCATCAACAACTGCGATCGGATGCAACTGTTTGATCATCTCTCCATTTGGATCGATCATTAATGCCGGATTCCCTGCTTTCATGATCTGTTCTGCTTCTTTGATATCATGTGCAAGATGGCAGGTCATATCCTCAACCTGCCACTTTTCTTCATAAACTGCTTCTGAAAATGCAACATTTCTACGAATTGCAGATGGATGTGCAATTTCTAAGATCAATACATGAAAACCACTTTTTACCAATTTATAAATTGTACCTGTGGCGATATCTCCACCGCCTCTTACAATGATTAAATCTTTCATAGATATTCCTCAAGGTTTGATCACTTTTCCTGCTTTTTCCATCATTTCTACGATATCATACATATTTGTGATGGAACCAACCGCTAATTTATCTGTAATATCATAGAAATTTAAGCATGTTCCGCAAGTATATATTTCGACCCCTTCTGCTTCTAATGTTTTTAAATCTTCTAAAGAATCAGAATCTTCGCATGTAAGATATGCTCCTGAATTATAAAATAATACCTTTGATGGAAGTTTATCCTGTTTTGTTACTGCAAATAAAAACGCTTTGATCAATGTCTGACCAAGAGCTTTCTCTCCTTGTCCCATCTCGTTTGATGATACAGCGATGATAAAATCATCCTTTGCAGATGGTGCACAGACAATCTCTTCTTCCTCATCTGCTGGTGTATAATTCTCTGCCATGATCTCAATCTTAAATTCATTGTCTGAGATCTTCTCGCTTTTAACTTCGCAGTTTTTACCTTCTGCAAATCTTGTAACATTCTGGACAGCTGGTTCATTATCTACCAGAACGATTAATTTTGTCTCTCCATCCATTGATTCTAATGCTTTCTTTGTGTGTACAACCGGAATCGGACAAGCATTCCCTCTTTCATCAATCTGTTTCATACTTAACCTCCAATTTAAATTTCTACCTGAAATACCCCTTGTGGGATGATTTCATATTCTGACATAAATTGTACCACAGATTCTTCATTTTCTAAAGGGGTCATCCATGCCATTCCACATCCTGCTGTGATCTCTTTTGGTACTGGGATCAATCTTCCTGCGATCTGATGTTTTTTGCAGGCACTTTCCATACCGATCGCCTGTGTTGTTGTCTCAAATGTGATCACTGTTTTTAATTCTTTTTTTCTCATGATATTTTATGTTTCTCCTGAATTTCCAAAGTTTTTTATAAAAGAACGTTTTACTGCTTCAGCAACTTCTTTCTGAAAGTTTTCATAACGATTCAGAATATCTTCGCCTTCTGGTGTAAGGTGTGAACCTCCCCCTTGCTTTCCACCGGATTTTCGTTCTACTAATTTGACTCCAAGGTCTGCTTCCGCACGATTTAAGATCTTCCATGCTTTGCTTGCAGCCATTCCCATGGATTTATATGCAGCAGATAAAGAACCTTTCTCTCTTGTTAATGATAATAACTGTGCAACTCCTTTTCCAAAATCTGGTTCTTCCATAAAAACTCTGACCCTGAAATCAAAACGTTTTGGTAAATATGATTTCATGTCTACCACCCTTTTCCGAATCCACAGTTTGGATAAGTACAAACTTTACATCCAAGACATAATCCGCCTTCTCCAAGGTGTGCAAGTTCTTCTGCGCTTACTTTATCATCTGCCATGATCCTTGGCAGAATAAGATCAAAAACAGTTCTCTTTGAATACATAACACATCCTGGAAGTCCCATGATCGGAATTATCTGATCTCCTTTTTTATAATATGCAAGTAAAAACATTGCTCCTGGCAAAACAGGTGCTCCATAAGATATGATATCGGCTCCTGTATTCTTGATCGCAAGTGGTGTCTTGTCATCTGGATCAACACTCATTCCTCCTGTGCATAATACCATTTCTGCCCCATTTTCGATAGCTTCTAAGATTGTTTTTGTTAAAAGTTCATTGTCATCTGGCAACTGTTTTGTACTGGTCACTTCTGCACCGTATTCTTTGATCTTTTCTGCCACAACTGGAGTAAATGTATCCTCAATTCTATGATAATACACTTCATTTCCTGTAGCTAAGATCACGGCTTTTTTCTTCTTATAAGGCAGAAGAGACAGGATTGGTGTATCCCCAACCCTGTCTTTGACTTCCTGCATCTTATCTTTTTCAATGACCAGTGGAATGATTCTCGTACCTGCTAGTTTGTCCCCTGCTTTGACTGGAGTATTTCCAGATCTTGTCGCGATCATCATCTGTCCGAAAGAATTGACGGTAAATAGTTTTTCTTTGTCGATCTTTAAGAGTCCGTCATATTCGGCAGATAATTCAATCTTACCTTCCTTAACTTCTGACTCTTTCATTCCTTCATTCTTGCACAGATCACAAAGGATCCTTGCTGCATCATTTTCATGAAGCATATCGTCTCCGGCTTCCCAGACGTATAAATGATCTTTTCCAAGGGATAACAACACTGGGATATCTTCTTCTTTGACTACATGACCTTTCCTGAATCTTGCGTCTTTTGTAACACCTTTGATGATCTGTGTGATATCATGACATAGCACAGTTCCTACAGCATCTTTTGTATCCACTAATTTCATTGTTTTTCACCTTCTACTTCTTATTTATTAATTGTAAATCCATAAGATCTGAAGACTTTTAATGCTTTTTCACTCTGTAAGAATTTTACGAATTTATCAGCTGCATCTTTATTTTTACTTTTCTTTAATGCTGCAACTGGATAAATAACTGGCGTTTTTAAAGCATCTGCTGGTGCTTCTGCAAGAACTTTTACATCCTTGTTACTTGCTGCATCTGTTGCATATACAACACCGCAAGAAGCACTTCCTTTTGCTACCCAATTTAAAACTTCTGTTACATTTGTTCCAAAGCTTGCTTTTTTCTTCACATCATTCCAGTTCTTTAAGTTTGTAAAGATTTCCTGTGCATACTGTCCAGCTGGAACGCTCTTAGGATCTCCTAATGCTATTGTATCAGCTTTTGTGATATCTTTAAAGGATGAAACTTTTGCATCACCTTTTTTAGGAGCGATCAGTACAACTTTGTTTTCTAATAATTCTACAACATCCCCCTTGCTGATGTATTTTCCTTTGACAAGATTGTTCATCTGTTCAGTCGCTGCTGACATAAATACATCCGCTGCCATTCCATTTTCAATCTGGCTCTGTAATTTTCCTGAACTATCATAACTTCCTTCTACTTTAATTCCTTTATTTTCTTTTTCGAACATTGGAATTAATTTCTCTGTGTAGCATTTTTCAAGACTAGCTGCAGCTGCAAGTGTGATGGTTGTTGTTTCTTCTTTCTTTACTGCCTCTGTTGTGGATTTAGAGCTGTCCTTACTGCTTCCACATGCTGTTACCCCAAGAACCATAGCTACTGCTAATAACACTGCTAAAAATTTCTTTTTCATTTGTAACTTCCTCACTTTCTTAAAAATGCTATGTAAAATTTCATAGTAATGTGGCTTTTCCCATATGACCTCTTTGAATATGGTATTTTTTGTCACATAGATTTTCTACTTCCTTACTGCTGTGGCTCACCAAGATCGCTGGTTTATCCAACATTGCCAGCATATTGGATAATTCATCTTGCATCTGTTCTCTTAAGTATTCATCCAACGCTGAAAATGGCTCATCCATCAAGATGACTTCCGGTTCACACACAAGCATCCTTGCTAACGCTGTTCGCTGTTTTTGCCCTCCTGAAATCTGTCTTGGATATCTTTTTGCTAATTCTTCGATATGAAATCGTTTCATCATATCATTTGTCTTTTGTTCGATTTCATCCTTCGGAAATCCTTTTGCTCTTAATCCTGTTTTGATATTCTCTTCAATCGTCATATTAGGAAACAGTGCATATCCCTGAAATAAATATCCAATCTTTCGTTTTTGTGGTGGCAGATCGATCTTTTTCTCGGAATCATAAAGTATTTTCCCATCTAGTACAATTCTCCCACTATCTGCAGTTTCCACACCTGCGATACATTTTAAAGTAATGCTTTTTCCACTTCCAGAAGGTCCCATAAGCCCTGTACAACCTGTTTCTACATTAAGTTCTGACTCTAATGTAAATTCTTTTAGTTTCTTTTTGATCTTTACTTCAAGACTCATACATCTCTCCTTACGCTTCCTGTTTCTTCTTTTCCATGATCAGGTAAATATTCATGGCTGCTACGATTGCAAAACAAATGATCACGATCACAAGTACATACTGATATGCTGCATCCATATTTCCCGCTGCAACTTCAGAGTATACTGCAAGTGGCAGAGTTCTTGTTCTTCCCGGAATATTTCCAGCGATCATTGCTGTTGCTCCGAATTCACCAAATCCTCTGGCAAATGCAAGCACTCCACCAGAAATGATCCCTGGCAGTGCATTTGGGATCATAACTCGAAAGAAAATGCTCCACTCACTCATTCCAAGTGTTCTTGCCGCAAAGATCAGATCTTCATCAATCTGTTCCAGGGCACCTCTTGCAGAACGGTACATCAATGGAAATGACATCACAACTGCCGCAAGGATCGTTGCGGCCCATGAAAATGCAATCTTGATCCCAAGATAATTTTCAAATAATTTTCCTACTGGTCCATATGATCCGAAAAATACAAGCAAGAAAAAACCTGCAACAGTTGGTGGTAATACTAATGGCATCGTAAAGATCCCATCCCAGAAGATTCTTGTTGCGTCTGATTTACGATATAAGATCCATCTTGCTGCTAATAGTCCTAAAATAAAGGTAAATAAAATCGCGATCGTTGCCGTTTTCATCGATATGATGATCGGTGATATATCCATACATTGTCTCCTCTCTTAGTTTCTTCCGCAATCTTCTGTGTTTTCCCTTAAAGTATCTAATCCATGTGGCAGCTGATCAATGACAAAAGAAAGACTCTCTTCCACTGCCTTTTTGCTTCCAGGAAGATTAATGATCAATGTTTTCTTTCTTATTACACTGACACCTCTTGATAACATGGCTCGTTTTGTGATCGTCATAGAACCTGCTCTGATCGCTTCTGAGATTCCCGGCACATTGCGGTCTGCAACAGCTAAAGTTGCTTCTGGTGTACGATCTCTTGGAGAAAGCCCTGTCCCACCGGTTGTAATAATTAAATCAACTTGCCGGCTGTCGCTTAAACGGATCAGATGTTTTTTGATCTGAGCTTCTTCATCCGGAAGAAGGATTTCTTCTACAATCTTAAATCCATGTTCTTTTAAGATTTCTGCTGCTCTTGGACCGCTTGTATCCACTCGTTCTCCTCTGGAGCCTTTATCACTCAATGTCATGACTGCTGCCATGTATGGCATATCTTTCTCTGGGTAAATGACCTCAATCTTATCTCCGACTTTGATCGTTCCGCTTTCTAATACTTTTGCAAAGATACCTTCTCTTGGCATGATACAGTCCCCAACACGTTTATATATCTCACAATGACTATGGCATTCTTTCCCAATCTGAGTGATTTCAAACTTTGCATCATTACAGATCAGTTTTGTTCCAACTGGAAGTTTCTTAAAATCAATGCCGTAAGCAAGAATATTTTCCCCAAAATCACCCTCGATCACGGAAGCACCTTTTTCATTGAATTCATCCACAATATCCGCGCTCAAAAAACTAACCTGACGATGCCATTTTCCTGCATGGGCATCTCCTTCTAATCCAAAGTCTTTGATCACATTGACTTCGTTGATATTTTTCTTCACGGTTCCTCGTTTTTCACTGATACAGACTGCTTTTATGATTCCTTCCATACAAAATCACCACTCTTTCCACCTGTTTTCTCTACTAAATGTATCTCTGACATAACCATATGTTTGTCAATTGCCTTGCACATATCATAAATCGTTAATAAAGCAATCTGTACTCCTGTCAGTGCCTCCATCTCAACGCCTGTTTTCCCTGTTGTTTTGACAAGACAGACTGCTTTGATCTCTTTGGTTTCTTCTAGCATTTCAAAATCAACTTTACACTTTGTAAGCATCAGAAGATGGCACATCGGGATCAGTTCAAATGTCTTCTTTGCCGCCATGATCCCTGCGATCCTTGCAGTTCCTAAGACATCTCCTTTTGCCATACTTCCTTCTTTGACTTTTTCAAAGATCTCATCATTAACTTTGATCTTTCCTTGTGCGATCGCTGTTCTTGTTGTTTCTTTTTTCTTCGTCACATCGACCATGACCGCATTCCCATGCTGGTCAAAATGTGAAAATTCTCCCATTTATCTTATCCTCCAATTGTATACATCTTGCTGTTTGACGGCATTTCTTCAAAATGATGTGCCTGTGGTTTTCTATAAATGATTTCTTTTAAAACCTGTTTGATCTCTTCGTCTGACGTTTCAGCCTTTCTTAACAGATCTCTTAAATTCCCTGCTTCTTCATAATAAAGACATGGTTTGATCCCACCGGTAGAAGTCATACGAATACGGTTGCATGTATCACAAAATTTTCCATGCAATGCCTCGATCCATCCGATCATTCCCTTATATCCTTCCATTGTTTCATAAACTGCCGGTCCATTTCCCATTCTTTGTTCGGTTTTGTGAAATCTGATCCCTTGATCTTTTAAGTTCTTTCTGATCTCATTTTTTGTTAATGCTATCGTTGTCTTCTTATTTCCAAGCGGCATTTGTTCAATAAATCGTATACAGATCTTATGATCTTTCATATAATCTATAAATTTTTGAATATCCTCCATCGTCGTCTGTTCTGTCAACACAACATTTATCTTTATATTCAATCCTATATTGATTGCTTTATTAATTACTGATATGACCTGTTTGTACCCATCGAATCCTGTGATCTTTTTATATTTCTCCTGATCCATAAAATCAAGACTTATATTGATCCCATCCACTCCTGCCTCTGCTAATTTCACTAAATCTTTTGATAATAAGATTGCATTGGTTGTTAACGTAACTTTGTTAACTCCATCCGTTTTCTTTAATTCACGGATAAAATCTGAACAGCCTTTTCGTACCAACGGTTCGCCACCTGTGATCTTAAATTTGTCAATTCCAAGCGTTGTAAGAATCTTACATACTCTTAGGATCTCCTCATATCTTAAAATCTCCTCATGTGACAACATTTCTTCATGATCAGGGCGGCAATAAGTACAATATAAATTGCAACGATCCGTGATCGATATTCTTGCATAATCAATGCTTCTTTGAAATTGATCTTTCATCTCTTTCTCCTATCGTTATTCTCAACCAAGAATAACGCTTGCCTAAAATCAGACAGGAAAAACCATATTTTAACATTCTTCCTGTCTGTTCGTTCTTCTATTCTAATATGATTGATTTTTCTTCTTTTTCTTCTATGTACCCAATTATTTTAGCACATGGGATTGTGTTCTGTAAATCCTCTAATAAATTTTTTGCATCATTTTCGCTAACTGCGATCATCAATCCTCCAGATGTCTGTGGATCATATAAAATATCTTCCAATGCTCTATTTATTTTTTTCGCTTTTGAAACACCTGCACTTGCATATTTACGATTCCTATAAGCACCTTCTGGGATCATTCCAAGGTCTGCCATAGAAAGAGCTTCTTTGTGATATGGAATCTCTTCTGTCATAAAATGAATCGTTACATCACTGCCCTGTGCCATCTCATAACCATGTCCAAGTAATCCAAACCCAGTAACATCCGTACAACTGTGCACTTCATATTTTACCATAATATCTCTGGCATATTTATTGAGCTGTCTCATCTGATCATAGATCTTATCCATTACTTTTTGATCGATAAATTCAGCCTTTGCTGATGTTGTTAAAATTCCAACTCCTAACGGTTTGGTCAAAATTAAAATATCTCCAGGTCTTGCCCCGCTGTTTGTCAAAAATTTTTGAGGATGTACAAATCCAGAAACAGATAAACCATATTTGGGCTCTTGATCGTGAATCGTATGTCCACCTGTGATGATCACTCCTGCTTCATATGCTTTTTTATAACCACCTCGTAAAATTGCCTGAATGCTTTCTTTTGGCATATCTTTTGTGACACACATGATATTTAAGGCAAGCTTTGGATCTGCTCCCATCGCATAAATATCACTGATCGCATTCACTGCTGCAATCTCTCCGAACATTTCCGGATCGTCAACGATCGGCGGGAAGAAATCCAATGTCTGAACAAGTGCTGTATTTTCATCAATTTTATAGACAGACGCATCATCACTTTTATCAAAACCAACTAATAACCGTTCATCTGATCTTGTTGGAATTCCGTCTAATAATTTTGCTAAAGTTCCAGCTCCAACTTTTGCCCCACATCCTGCACACTGGGCGAGTTTTGTTAATTTCACTTCTGTTTCCATAGACCTTATCCTCCCGTAAATGTTCATGATCTCTCTTAAACATTATCTCTTGTTACATCTTTTAGCCACTTGAAACTGCGATATCTGATCAATGTGATCGGTACTTTGATCAATTCATCACTCATCAATAATACATAAACTGCCGGCACACTCCAATGTAATACAAATGCAGCCAATGCTCCTAATAAAATCGAACATCCCCACATCGTTGATACATCCATGATCAAGCCAAACTTCGTATCGCCGCCAGATCGGAAGATTCCAACGACCATTGTTGTATTAAATGCCTGCGCGATCACAAAATAAGACATCACATAAAACATCATTTTCAGATAGTATCTTGCAGTTGCACTTAAGGATAAGAAAGAAATTACAACTGGAGATGCAATTAAGATCAATCCTCCTCCGATCACTCCCATCACCACACTTAAAATGATAAACCGTTTGGCATAGGCTCTTGCATGATCGAATTTTCTCTCACCGATCGTCTTTCCAAGATAGATCGCTGTGGCGCTGGATAGCCCAAAAGACACAACCGTTGCTAACTGTCTCGCCACCTGTGCAACAGAATTGGCTGCAACTGCAGAACTTCCCATATGTCCAAGAATTGCTGTATTGGCTGATGTTCCAAGCCCCCACATTACCTCATTTAAAACAACTGGGAGGGAATAGACTAAGAAATCTCTCACTAACAGTTTGTCCTGATGAAGGAAATAGTGAACTCTGAATTTTACATCTTTATTATATATTTTTGCATAACCACAAACCAGAACAAGTTCCATAATCCTTGCGATCAATGTCGCAATCGCTGCTCCACGGATTCCAAGAGCTGGAAATCCAAATAATCCAAAAATAAAGATCGCATTAAAAACCACATTGCATAAAAATGATACTAGATAAACAACTGTTGCCACGATCACTCGTTCAATGCTTCGCATGACATATAAATATACATTGGTAATTCCCATGATAATATATGAACATGCAACGATCCTTAAATACTTAACTCCTTCTGCGATCACCTGTGGATCATTTGTAAAAATTCTCATCAACGATGCTGGAATTGTAAATGCTGCGATAGTGAATATCGCAGTTATGATCACTGCTGATCTAATCCCTAATGCCAAGATCTTTTCAATCGCTGTCTTGTCACCTTTTCCCCAGTATTGTGCAGTAAGAACGGTTGCCCCCGATGTTAATCCAAACAAAAACAGTACCATAATGTACTGAATCTGGCCAGCAAGAGAGGCCCCTGATAATACTTTTTCACTGACTTTTCCAAGCATCACAACATCGGCTGCTGTTACTCCAACGTTGATCAGATTCTGCAATGCCATCGGAACGACCAGCGCAAATACATTTTTATAAAAATCTTTCCATTTGATGTTTAAATCATTCAATCTTTTTCTCCTGTTCTTTTCATTACCTCATAATAGGATATAGAAGCTTTGTCTGCTTGTCAAGCACATATTGCCTACCTGTATTTCATTTAGTATCCCCAAAAATGAAAAATAAAAACCACTTAATAAAATCATCTGCAGATTCATCATTGCGATATTTATTAAATGGTCTTTATCTTTATAATTAGAATTTAATTTTTTGGCATTTATAGATATGTAGTTTATTCTTCGATTTTTAATGCTTCTTCATTGCTGAGCTCTTTGCCATCTTTTGTTGTTGCAACATAGTAGATATCGCCTTCTTCTGGCTGATAATAGATATCTAAATTTACGATCGTGTTCATTTTAACACCAGCTGCTTTTAAATTTTCTTTAACAAGTTTCTCTGTGTCTTTTACATCTATGTTGCGTTCCTGAAACTGTACTTCGATTTTTGTTTTCATACTACTCTCCTTCTTCTTGATCATCTACTCTTTATGTCAACTCTTGATGTGATTATTATTAGATTCTTGTATGCGTACATTGTATTCTACATACGATTTATAATTCATATTATAGCCTTTTTTTCCAATTTATTCAACTTGAATCTGATTTAGTACAAAATCTATCTACTTTTCCTTGATCTTTTTTCCATAACTTTTTGGATGATCATATCTGCGATCCATCCACATAAGAGCCCAATAATCAAACCTCCTAAAACGTCCGTTGGATAATGAACGTATAAATACATTCTTGAAAACGCGATTAAAACAGATACTATCAAAGTTCCTGCTGCCATTCTCTTTCTTCCCGCAAAATACAGCGCACTGACCGATGCAAATGATGCAGCTGTATGTCCCGATGGAAAAGAATAATCCTTCAATGGTGTGACCAACAGATGGACCGTCTGATTAATGCTATATGGTCTTATTCTTGCCACGATCGGTTTTAAGATCACATTACAAATGATCAAATCTGCAATTAATGCAACTGCCATGTATACTCCTGATTTTCTTGTTTTTGGTATCAGTAATAAAATGACTGTTAAAATGATCCATACGATCCCTGCATCTCCCAGTTTCGTAATAGCTACCATAAATCTGTCTAATAATGGAGTATGGATCGTTTGAAGTTTGTCTAAAATTTGAAATTCAAATCCCATAATGATTTTACTCTGCCTTTCTTTTTCTATTATAACATTGATTCTTTGATTTTATAAAACATTGATACATAGGTTGTATCCTTAGATTCTAAAATATGCCGTACTCCTATTTCTCGAAGCTGCTTCGTTGTCTTTTCTCCAATACTGATACACGGAATATTCTCTATCCATTGTTGCTTTTCTTCTCCTATCTGATCAAAAAATCTTCGAGCTGATGATGCACAGGTAAAAGAAACACTTCGGATATCTTTCATTTCTGGAATTTCACTTAAAATCTTTCTATTATTTTCATACATGACCTTTTCTGTTACCTGACAGATCGGTGTAAGGGCTTTTTTTAATTTTTCTCCACCAGATATGCCTTTACAGTACCAGACCACATCCTTTGCATCTACTTCCTGTTTCATAAGTTCGGAAAGATTGATCTCTCCTGCTTCTTCTGGCATAAGATCTGCTATAATCCCATATTGCATCAAGACATCTTTTGTCTTTTTACCTACAACGACAATTTTTTTATCGAAGAGATCTCGAAGATCCAGATTCGAAGATTTCATCTGTTTCATAAAACCATGAACTCCATATCTGCTTGTAAAAATCAGATAGGTCACTTTCGCTAATTCCTCTTTGGAAATCCGGTCATATCTATAAGAAATCTCTCCTGTCTGAAGTTCCTTGACCTTATATCCATGATCTTTTAATATCTGCGCTAACTTTGATGGCTGATCTCCTATTTTGGTAACTAAATGACAGGTTGTATCTTCTGGTTTTTGAATCTGTTTTTGAAGTTTCACAACCTCTCCTACAACAACGACTGCTGGTGATGAAAGTTTTTCTTGCTTTACTTTTTCATGAATCGTATTTAATGTTGCTTCACATGTTTGCTGCTTTGTAGATGCTGCACTAGAAACAACTGCAACAGGTGTATTGGCATCCATTCCATTTTTTAATAGATTCGTTGTGATCTCTTCTAGTTTCGAAAGTCCCATTAAGAACACTAAGGTTTCTTCAGACTTTGCCATAGATGCAAAATTAAGATCAGATAACTGATTTCTTCGATCATGTGCTGTCACAACACGGAATCCTTTGGAGATTCCTCGATGAGTTACAGGAATCCCCGCAAGTTCCGCAGCTGCGATACAGGAGCTGATTCCTGGAACAACTTCACAATAAATTCCATGATCGGCTAAATATATGGCTTCTTCTCCACCTCTTCCAAAGACAAATGGATCCCCACCTTTTAAACGCACTACGATATCATATTGTAATGCTTTTTGTGCTAATAATTCATTGATCTGTTCTTGTTTCATCGTATGATGATGATTTTCTTTTCCAACATAGATATGTTCGCATCCTTCTTTTGTTTCATCTAATAATTCTTGTGGGATCAATCTGTCATAAATGACACAATCCGCTTTTTTTAAGATTTCTTTTCCTTTAACCGTGATAAGTCCTGGATCTCCCGGTCCTGCACCAATTAAATATACGATTCCTGCCAGCTGTTTTTTGATATTTTTTACTGCCGTTTGTGCTAAGATCTCAGGGCATGTTCCATAAACTTTCGTATATGCCTGTTTACTTCCATCTTCATTTCCAAACATAGCATATAGTTCATACCCTTGATCTGTCTTTTGACATCTGGCACCTGCCGGAGTATGACAACTGCCTCCCATTTGTTCTAAGAAATTTCGTTCTGCACATACTTCGTTCATTGTTTCTTCATCACAAAATACATCCAACATCTTTTGCAATTCTTTCTGATCTTCTCTTACTTCCAAAGCAAGAGCACCCTGTGCTGGTGCTGAGATCATGTCTTCTGGCGCCAGATATTGCGTGATCACATCTTCCATTCCTAGTCTTTTAAGACCTGCTGCCGCAAGAACGATTCCATCTAATTGTTGTTCCTCCATTTTTCGAAGTCTCGTATCAACATTCCCTCGAATATTTATAATCTGAAGGTCTGGTCTTAACTTTAATAACTGAAATGCTCTTCTTTTGCTTCCTGTTGCTATCACAGCACCTTCTCGTAATTCAGACAGATGTTTCGCTGTTCGAAGGATCAACACATCTCTTGGATCTTCCCTTTTCCATACTTTTGTAAAAACAAGGCCTTTTGCTGGGGTTGACGGCATGTCTTTCATGCTGTGAACTCCCATATGGATTTCCCCAGAAATGATCTTTTCTTCAATCTCTTTGACAAACAGACCTTTTCCACCAATTTTATCCAATGGTTTATTCTGAATCTTATCACCTTTTGTTTTAATGATCTGGATTTCAAAAGTGTGTTCTGGATAAGCTTTCGCTAATTTTTCCTGAACATATTTTGTCTGGATCAGTGCAAGGCGTGATCCTCTTGATCCGATGATATATTTCATAGGTCATTTTCCTTTCTTTGTCTCTATCCCAAAAAGCTGTTCTACCATCTTCTTATAATCTGCTTGTTCCTGTCTTGTTTCTAAATGTTTTAATTCCTGAATCGGTTCTTTGATCATGCGCTGCAAGGATGCATTTAACACCTTCTTTAGAAGTTTCTGCTCTCTTGTTCCAAAATCTATTTTTCTTGATAAATATGAATAACTATCTTCCACGATCTCTGTACATTTTTCCTGCAAAGAACGAATTGTTTCTTCCATTGGTGCCTGAAACAGCCACTGCATCGTTTCTTCTTTTGCTTTGCTGATCATCGTATTGCTTTGTCTGCAAAGTTCTTCACGTTCTGACTGATTTGCTTTAGAAATCTCTTTGATCGTATCTAAATTGATCAGATTTACCTTTGAGTCATCTGAAAGTTTTGGATCAATATCTCTTGGTGTTGCAAGATCTAAAAATGTAACTTGTTTTTCTGGCGTATAATATTCTTGTTTTACAACCACATGTGGTGCTGATGTTGCAGATACTACAATATCACATTGTTTCATGATCTCATATCTTTGTTCGTAAGAAATGATCTCAATCTCTTGAAACTCTTTCTGAACATTTCCTGCATGTGCCAGTGTTCTGCTGCATAAATAAATCTTGCCTGCTTCATATTCCTGCAGATAACGAAGTGCAAGAACTGCAGTATCTCCGCTTCCGATCACCAAGACCATTTTGTCTTTGATATCACATATTTTCTGTAATTCACAGATTCCGATATATCCAACAGATACTGGTTTCTCACTTATTCTAAACGTTGTTTTTACCTTTTTTGCACAAGTAATAGCATCTCTTACGACTTTATTTAGTTCTTTCTTGCTAAATCCCATGGTTCTTGAAAAATCCAAGGCATCTTTTACCTGTCCAAGAATCTGATCTTCTCCTAGTACCATAGATTCTAATCCTGCGGTTACTTGAAACAGATAAGAAACTGCTTTATCTTCTTCGCAATGTCTGATATATTGCTCGATCTCTGCTTTATCGAACATATCACAGTATATATTTTGTATTTTTTTGATCTGTTGTTCATCATCAAAAAAATAATAAATCTCACTGCGGTTACAGGTCGATAAGATCATCACCTGTTCAACCCCGATTTCCTCTGCTTTATGAAAAAATCCAAGCTTCTTCTGATCCGTAAATGAAATTTCATCACGAATGGTAAGATCTGCATTTTTATAATCAATTCCTAGAAATCCAAACTGCATAGAGCCTCTCCTGCAAGTTTACATGTTTTCTCAATATCTTCTTCTGTATGTGCGTTAGAAATAAACATTGTCTCAAACTGAGATGGTGCAATATAAATTCCGCGATCTAGTAAATATCCAAAATAATCTGCATACTGTTCTGTATTGGATGTCACAGCACTTTCAAAATCTCTGACTTTCTGGTCTGTAAAGAATACACTCATTAAAGATCCAATCTGATTAACACAAATATGTCCTTTTCCTGCTTCTCTTGCTGCATCAGCAAGTTTTCTTGTTTTTTGCTCTAGTCTTTCGTAAATCTGCGGATCATTTTTTAAGATATTTAATGTCTCAATTCCTGCCGTTGTTGCAACTGGATTTCCTGACAATGTTCCTGCCTGATAAACTGGCCCATCTGGAGAGATCATCTGCATGATTTCTCTTCTTCCGCCATACGCACCGATCGGCATTCCTCCACCAACAATTTTTCCAAGTGTTGTGATATCCGGCTTGATATTATAATACTGCTGTGCTCCTCCTAGAGATAGCCTAAAACCTGTAATAACCTCATCAAAGATCAATAATGATCCGTGATCTTTTGTAATCTCTCTTAAAAATTCGAGAAATCCTTCTTCTGGAAGTACTAATCCCATATTAGCTGCCACCGGTTCTACGATCACTGCTGCGATCTGATCTTTATTTTCATCAAATAGTTTTTGTACAGAATCTTTGTCATTGTATTCTGCGACTAATGTATTCTTCGTATCATCTTTTGGAACTCCGGCACTGTCTGGAACAGATGTTGTAAGTGCTCCCGATCCTGCTTTTACTAACAAACTGTCGGAATGTCCATGATAGCATCCGCGGAATTTAACGATCTTATCTCTCCCTGTAAATCCTCTGGCTGCACGGATCACACTCATAACAGCTTCTGTTCCAGAACTTACCAGACGGCTTACTTCCATAGACGGGATCAATTCACTGATCAATTCTGCAAGGATCACTTCCTTCTCTGTTGGTGCTCCGAAAGTCAAACCGTTTTCACAAGAGTCCATGACTTTTTTGATGACTTGAGGATGAGCATGTCCTAAGATTCCAGGTCCCCATGAACATACATAATCGATATATTCATTTCCATCGGCGTCAATAATACGGTCTCCTTTTGCAGATTCCATGAATCTTGGAGTACGATTTACCGCACGGAATGCACGAACTGGACTGTTTACCCCTCCTGGAATATGTACTTTTGCTCGTTCATATAATTCTTTTGATCTTGTATCTTTCATTTTATCTTTCCTCTTCTTTCAGCCATTTTGCAACATCAAGTGCATGATATGTAATGATCATCTTTGCACCAGCACGTTTTAATCCGACCATATTTTCCATAACGATCTTTTTCTCATCGATCCATCCATTGGCCGCAGCTGCTTTTACCATGGCATATTCTCCGCTTACATTGTATGCAACGATCGGAATATTATATTTCATAGATGCTTCTTTCATAATATCCATATAAGCAAGTGCTGGTTTGGCAATGATCAAGTCTGCTCCTTCTTCGATGTCTTCCCCGATCTCTCTTAAAGCTTCCTGTCCATTTGCCGGATCCATCTGGTATGTTTTTCTATCTCCAAATCCTGGTGCAGAATGTGCTGCATCACGAAATGGTCCATAGTATCCTGACGCAAACTTGGCACTATAAGACATGATCGGTGTGTATACAAATCCTGCTTCATCTAAAGCTTCACGAATAGCTTTCACTCGAAGATCCATCATATCACTTGGCGCAATGATATCTGCCCCTGCTTTTGCATAACTTACAGATGCCTTTGCAAGAAGCGGAAGTGTTTCATCATTTAAGATCACTCCGTCTTTCACAAGACCACAGTGTCCATGAGATGTGTATTCACAAAGACATACATCCGCAATGATCAAAAGTTCTTCATACTCTTTTTTGATCTGGCGGATCGCCTTTGGCACAATTCCATCTTCAGCATATGCACCGCTTCCAACTTCATCTTTATGATCTGGGATTCCAAAGATTAAAATTGCTTTGATCCCCGCTTCTTTGATCCTGTTAATTTCCTCTGATAAACGATCCAGTGAATACTGATAAATCCCTGGCATAGATTCTACAGGATGTTTGATATTTTCTCCTTCTGTAACAAAGATTGGATAAATCAATTCGTCAATTCTTACATGATTTTCTCTTACCATATCTCTCATATAGTTGCTTGTTCTTAATCTTCTTGTACGTTCCATTTTTACTGTTCCTCGATTTTACTCTGATATATATTTTTGAATGATTTCATTGATTCGTTGTTCTTCCAATGAATCAATATCCTCTAATCCGATTTGTAATAATTCTTTATAAAATGCCTTTCGTTCCTGTTCTGTGGCAATGCATGATTTGGCAATCTTTCTCAGACTTCCCAAGATCTGTGCGAGTTGTCCTAATTCTTTATTCAAATCTGGTTTGATCTTTTCTTTTAAATACTGTGTGATCAACGGACTCTGCCCGCCACTTGAAAATGCAGCGACGACTTCTCCTTCTTTTACATAAGATGGGAAAATAAAGCTGCAATCTTCTTTCTGATCGACCGCATTGACAGGAATCTTCTTTCGTCTGCAGATCTGGCTGATCTCATGATTTATTTTTTGATCATCGGTTGCCGCGATCACAAAATCTGCCTCATTAAAATCTTTCTCCATAAACGTTCGAAAGATTCGGCAAATCTGATCGATCTGCCGAATCTGTGTTATCATCTCTGGTGCGATCACGGTAATATCTGCTTCAAAATCTTTTAAAACTTCAATCTTACGAAGTGCGATCTTACCACCGCCGATCACTAGACATTTTTTCTTCTTTAGTTGTACAAACATTGGAAAATATGCCATTATCTCTGTGTCCTATTTTATATATTCTTTTGCGATTTCCTTGATTCCTTCTGGGTGTTTTAAATTCCACTGTGAAAAGTCAAGTTCTTCACTCTCAACTGCCTGTCCTAATTTTACCAAGAACTGTGGAATATCTTCTTCTAAAATAATCCCTACTTCTTCTCCCATCTTCTCTTTTCCCTGAAGATCAGATCCATTGATATGAAGTACAAATGCAGAATAAGCAACTTTATCAATTACTTTCATACTTCCATGGAATCCGATCTCTCCGATCTGATGTGTTCCGCAAGAAGACATACATCCAGAAATATGAATCTTAGGCAGTGAACCATCCTTTAATCCAGCTTCTCTTTCTGCTTCGATCACTTTGTGTAATAATCCTTGAGAATCTCTTAATCCAACCTGACAGATCGTTGCTCCGATACAAGATACAGATGTCTCAAACAACGTTTCTGCACCATCATCTGTCGCATCTAAAACTTTCTTTGCTTCATCTCCTGTCAGATTGATGATGTACATTGTCTCATCTGGTGAAATTCTTGCTTCCACTTCATCCATATCTTTGATCACATCATAGATCTCTCCTAATTTCTCAGGTTTTGGACAGCCACCGAATGGGTGATAAGAAACTGCATATAATCCTTCCTGTTTCTGATCGATCACTCGTTTACCAGATACTTTACTTCCATCTCCCTGTTTCTTCACTTCAGAAATTTCTACATGAAGATCAAGATCCTGTCCGGATGCGAAAACTTTATCTAATTTCTCATGGAAAGCTTTGATATATCCTTCTTCACCTAAAGTCTCCTGCATATAACGCGTTCTTGCTCTTCCACGTTGTTTATAATTTCCATGTGCGATGAATGTTTCTCTCATTGCACAAATATAATAAAGAATCTTCTCTGGTTGTACATTCTCAGCAACTTTCAGTCCAAATCTCGCATTGTTACCAAGTCCTCCAGCACTGTAAACATCAAAGTTTCCATCTTCCCTTGCCACAAATCCAAGATCACGGAATGTTGCATGTGTCTCATTAGCTGGCCCGTTTGAAAATCCAACTTTTAATTTTCTTGGCATAACTTCTTTTTTGATAAATGTCATCAAATATTCTCCAGCTGCTTCGGCATATGGAAGAACGTTAAAATATTCTCCTTTTTCAACACCTGACAATGGAGATACGGTTACATTACGTGGAAAATCTCCACCTCCACCCATTGTGACAATACCATGATCTAATCCACCTTCCATGATTCCATAAATTGCTTCTGGCTGTAAGTTATGTAACTGAATCGTCTGACATGTTGTCAGGTGAACTTTATCTACATTATATGTTTTAATACTGTCTGTGATAAATTTTAATTTATCTTTTGTTAAATGGCCACCTGACATACGAAGACGGATCATACTTGCTTTTCCATCTTTCTGTGCATAACTTCCGTAACCACCGGAAAATCCTTTGTAATCTGCTTTACTTAGTTCTCCTGCATAAAACTGGTCTGTCTTTTCTTTAAATGCTGGCAGGTCTTGTTTCCATTCCTGTGGATTGATCATTTCCATATGTAAAATTCCTTTCTGAACATTTTGTTTCTTTTATTATGTGAATCCTTATAAAATACCACATTTGTCTTATCATACCACATTTACATAATTGTTTGAATGATTTCTTTCCTTTTCTACAAGAAATGATTCGATTGCTTTTGCAAGGTTTTTATGTCCTTTTTCATTCATATGTTCCATATCTGCCTTACTTGGCTTGGCTACATCACTTGCTGCAAGAAAATCACATCCGTATTTCCATGCAATCTTTAAATATGTCTGTTTTAATTGTTTGGATACTTTCACAGAATGCTGATCAAATTCGGGATCAAACCCTGGTTTCCATACATCTTCTCCAAGTTCAATTGGAGATACTAATAAAATATCGATCGTAGGATCATGTTTTTTGATCTGTTGGATTAATTTTTCGATGCCTTTTCCAATACGCTCTGCACTTGCATGATTGTATATTTTACAGTCATTGGTTCCAAGCATTAAAACCACCTGATCAAGCGGTGTGTGTGTTTCTAAAAGCATCGGAAGTACTTTCGCTCCATTCCTTCCATCTCTTGTTGCATCATCAAACACACTGGTTCTTCCGCATAATCCTTCTTCAATGATTCTATATCCTTTATCGTAAAGCTTCTCTGCTAAAATTCCTGTCCATCTTGTTTCTCTGTCATATCTTCTTGTTGTACCTGGGATCAGTCCATATGTATTGGAATCTCCGAAGCATAATATTTCTTTCATCTCTGTCACCTTCTTCGTTATATTTCATATAATTCTAATAGGAATAATATGATTATAAGAAATGTGAGTTTGATTGTCAATAGATTTCAATCAAAAAATACCCTACAGGATATAGAAATATCTTATAGGGTATTATATGTTATTATTATATGATGTAAGTGTCAAAAGTATAAATTGCATTTGTACCTACATAACTAAGAAATTTATAAAGGTCTTAATCATTCTTCTTCCCAAACAATAAACTTACGATCACACTTAAAACAATCGTGATCACCATATCAGGAAGTGTGTTTCCAAGGATCGTATCGACACCCATTAGCCAGCGGTATGTAATAAAGCCAACAACCCATACAAGCATGTTCTGGATACATACAGATTTTCTTGAGAAATCCTGATGAAGGATAAAGAAATCTGCGATCTGTACAGCGATCATTGGTGCAAAGACTGATCCGATCAGATATAAGAAATCTGTAATATCGTCCATCGGATAAACAATTGCCCCAATCATTCCGATCACTGTTGCCGCGACTGCGATCCATTTTCCATTGATATTCTTAGATAGGGATTCACTGGAAATTCCGGCAGACCAAGCATCTAAGAATGTTGTTGTTACAGTTGAGAATACGATAATTAATAATCCTGCAATTCCAAGTCCTGCTTTTACCATGATCTGTGCGATATCGGATTCTCCTGTAAAGATAGAGATTCCCATACCGATCACATACATCCAGCAGCTGACCAATCCATAAACGATCACACTTGCCCATGTTGCTTTCGTTGGTTCTTTAGCTTCTCTTGTGTAGTCACTGATCAGTGGCAGCCATGATAATGGCATGGCAACTGCAAGTTCTACAGCTGCTCCGAAAGTTAATCCATCATTTGCAACCGGCTTTAATGAACCATGTCCGAAAATAATAAAGCTTAAAACTAATGTCAAAATAAATAATGCTGCCATTGCAACCGTATTGATCTTTCCTAGATTTTCAATTCCTACCAGAATCCAGATAATGATCAATCCTCCGATAATGACTGGCCATACCCAGTTCGCAATATTGAAGATTCCTGCTGCTGCTAATGATCCGTCATAGATCATGATCGCTGTCCATCCAACTAACTGCAGGATATTTAACACTGCAAATAACAAAGCTCCCGTTGATCCAAAACTCATTTTTACCGTTTCCATTGCACTTTTTCTTGTCTTTCCACCGATAAATCCGGCAAAAAACATCATACCACATCCAATGATATGTCCAATGATGATTGCTAATAATCCTGTAGAAAATCCTAAGGATGCGAAATATGTACCTGTTAAAATTTCTGCCAAGGACACTCCGGCTCCAAACCAGATCAGTCCGTTTTCAAAAATTGATGTTCTTCTGCTACCCATTGTCTATGCCTCCTCTTTCCATTCATCTTTTAAATCAAATGCATGATTCATTGGTCCGCTTCCAGCTCCAAGATCTAACATATCTGCCAATGCTCTTGAAATATAGTCTTTTGCACGCTGTACAGAAATCTTAAGGTCAAAACCTTTGGCAAGATTTGCTGCGATAGCACTTGAAAGAGTGCATCCTGTTCCATGTGTATTTGGGTTATTGATTCTTTTTCCTTTAAACCAGGAAACTTCTTCTTTTGTATATAAAAGGTCATTTGCATCGTTAATATTATGACCACCTTTTAATAACACTGCGCATCCAAGATCTTCATAGATCGCTTTTGCAGCCGCTACCATGTCTTCTTCTGTGTGAATCTCCATTCCACAAAGAATCTCAGCTTCTGGAATATTCGGTGTAATTACCGTAGCGATCGGTAATAATTCTTTCTTTAATGTATCTACGGCATCTTCTTCTAATAATCGTGATCCGCTTGTTGCTACCATCACTGGGTCAACAACGATATTTTCCGCTTTATAATGCTGTAATCTTTCTGCGATCGTTTTGATCAGTCCGCTTGAGGAAACCATCCCGATCTTGACTGCATCGGGTCTGATGTCTTCAAAAACTGCGTCAATCTGTTTCTTTAAGAATTCTGGATCTGCTTCTAATATTCCTGTTACGCCGGTTGTATTCTGGGCTGTCAGTGCTGTGATCGCACTCATTGCAAATACACCATTCATTGTCATGGTCTTTAAGTCAGCCTGAACTCCAGCGCCTCCACTGGAATCACTTCCAGCGATTGATAATGCTGTTCTCATAAGTATCTCTCCTTTTCTCTCTTATGCATTATTTTTCTATTGCGATCAAAAGTGGTGCTCCCAGTTGACCGCATTGTTTCGTATCATTGTAAATTCTTCCATTATAGGAATCCTTTATCATACGAAAAAAAACGGAAAGCTACTGATTTTGTAACTTTCCGTATGTTCGCGACTTATCATCTTCGTTTCCTACGTTGGCATTACCCAAATCAGGTTCAAAGGTCGAAAGTTTTACTTTCCTCTCAGCCTGTTTAACAAGCTCCCTGTTTTTATAACTTAATAAGTATATAGCAAGTTTCTCTAAAAAGCAAGTTTCTATTTTCGTACTTTATTGCTTTTTTTAATTTTCAGCTTATTTTTCTTGCCTTTCTTGGAAATATCGTTAACCCTAACTTTTTCATAATAAATTCTTTCCCCAAAAATAAATTTTAAATCTCTTTTCCTTTTGTCACGATCACATGAATGATAAATGGAATAAACAATGTGATAAATGCTGCATATCCAAGGTACGCATATCCCTGTTTTACAACAGCCAACAATCCAAACTGTGCGATCGCAAATGCTAAAAATGTAAAGATCAGTGTTGCAACGGCATTTCTTACTAAATGTCCATTCTGTCTTTCCTGCTCAGATTTCATACGACGCTCTACTGCATTGACACATCTTGTTACGATTCCAGAGATCATGTTTACCGCCGTTGAAATAGATCCAAGGATGATCAAAACAGAGATGATCGGTGTTAATAATCCTGAAGATGCTCCATTTTGTACTAAAACTAACATAGGAACTGTTGCTGTTACAAGGTCTGCTGCGTATGCAACGGCTAATAATCCGATGATGGATAATTCCATTGCAAAGAAATTAAATACAAAAATCTCAATGGCTGCTTTGTTGATCTGCTTCTTATCTGTCACAGGTTCCATATGCTGGTACATAACAGATACAGATGCTAACTGGAAGAAGAAATATAAAACTGCAGAATATAAAGCTGGTCCAAAAGCTCCGCTTTCTCCAGAGATCACAGGCATCTTTCCTGATACTAAGTTAGAGATTGCTGCTGTGATCGCATCCCACTGTACGATGATGTTTGGTACTAATACAAGAACTAATCCGATCAAGATCAGTACACTTAAAGTAGATGCACATTTTCTTACGACACTTGTTCCAAAGAGTGCGATCACAAAAATAAATGCTGCTATGATCAATGTACATACCCAGTATGGGATTCCAAATAGCATTTGAAGTGTTGATCCGCCTGTTGCAAATGCTGCAGCGGATGCCGTTCCGATCATGATCAGATAACAGATTTCATATAGATTTGACATGATCGGTCTTGTCTTTCCATATAAACTGTCAGAAAAACTTCTGTAATCATATGTTTTATGTTTGTATGCATAACGCATTCCATACCAGAAAAATAATGCATATAATCCTTGTGTGATCAATGGCATTAACAGACACCAGATTCCGTAGTTGATAAAATACTGATAGATCTGTGCTCCGGAAGCAAATCCACCTCCGAACTGTGTCGTAAATGCCACGAATGCGATTCCCATGGCAAGAGGCATCTTACTCTTGTCAACTAGTAAACTTTTTTTGCCGCTCATTTTGTCGTCCTCTCTTTTCTCTTAATGTAGTCTAATATTCTAATTTTCATCGATCTTGATCATTTTTCCTGGATTCAAGATCAGCTTATCATCAAATGCACGTTTAATAGACTTGTATAGTTCGATCATTCTTGGTCCCGCAAATTCCTCTAAGAAATCAAGACGTCCATTTCCGATTCCATGTTCTCCAGATAACTGTCCACCAAGTTTTTTTGATAATGCATATAATTCTGTTAATGATTCATGGGTTGCCTTCTTCCACTCCTCATCGCTCATCTCTGGTCCACGAAGCATTTCGGTATGAATGTTTCCATCTCCGCAATGACCACATGGCTCTACGCGGATTCCATGTGCAGATGCAATCTTCTTTGCCTGTTTTACATATTCTGCAATCTCTGATCTTGGAACAACAACATCACATTCTTCCTGTGCAACGGAATCTGCCTTCATTCCTTCAAGAATTGCTCCTCGTACTTCCCACACAGATGCCGCACGTTCTGGCGTTCCTGCGATATTGCAATCTAAAGCCCCATTTTCCAATGCCGCTTCTGCAGCTGCTTCTACTGCACGATCAAGTTCTTCTTTGCTTGATGCATCATACATAACGATCAATACTGCTTCTCCGTGTTTCACTGGAAACAGTTTATGTAGACTTCTTTCTACAATATCGATCAATTCTCTTTCCAAAAATTCAATCGCTGTTGGAACAAATGGCAGATCTAATACTTTTGGCACCATATCAGCACATTCTTCCAAGCTTCTAAATGGCATAACCAATGTACTTGAACATGTTGGCGCAGGCAATAACTTTAACGTAACTTCTGTCAAAATACATAAGATTCCCTCAGAACCAATCACTAAATCTTTCACATCAAATCCTGTTGTATTCTTTACGACATTGGATGAGAAATTCATGATGGAACCATCTGGCATAACTGCTTCAATACAACGGACAAAGTCTCTTGTAAGACCATATCTTACCGCTTTCATTCCACCTGCGTTGGTAATGACATTTCCACCGATAGAAGCTGTTTTTTCTCCTGGATCTGGTGGGTAGAATAATCCTTCTTCTTTAGCTGCCGCCTGAATATCAATTAACAATGCTCCTGGCTGTGCCGTGATCGTCTGGTTCTTGTGATCCACTGGAAAAATCTTATTCATACGCATCACAGATAACATGATTCCACCGTATTTACAAGTTGCTCCACCTGCAAGTCCTGTTCCGGCCCCACGGCAGACAACTGGAATATTCTGCTCGTAAGCATATTTCATGATTTCTGAAACTTCTTCTTTATTCAATACTTCCACGTATAATTCCGGTGGAAATACTCCATATTCTGGCATCTCGTCTTTGTAATATTCTTTTGCGATCTCATCGCCGACCCATACACGTTCGTTGTCTGTGATCTCAATGATCTTATCAAAATCTTCCTGGGTCATCTTCTTATATGGATATGGCATCTTATTCGTCCCCTTTCTGTTGTTTTACTAATTCTGTCAGATATGGAACGACTTTGTACAGATTATCAACGATACAATAGTGTGCCACATTGAAAATCTGAGCTTCTGGATCATTGTTGATCGCTACGATGCATTCAGATCCTGTCATACAAGATGTAAACTGAATCGCACCAGAAACTCCACAAGTAATGATCAGTTTTGGACGAACAGTTCTTCCAGATAATCCAACCTGATGTGCAACATCCCCAAAACCATTCTCGATCATCGGTCTTGTAAATGCTAACTGTCCACCTAAAGCTTTGGCTAATTCTTCACACATTTCCACATCTTTTTCATTGCGGACCCCTCGTCCTGCTACAACTAAGACATCTTCATCTTCAATGTTCTTTGTCTTCTCGATCACTTCGGATTTTAAGATCTCTATTGGAGATTGTTTCATCTCTTCCTTCACTGAACAGACAATAACCTCTCCTTTTGTGCTCTCAACCTTCTGTGCCGCATCCATAACTCTGTATCTTACAGTTGCAAACTGTGGTCTTGATTTTGTGATAGAAATCTGAGCCATGATATTTCCACCAAATGCTGGACGAATCTGTACCATGTCTGTGTTTGACTTAATATCAAGGGTTGTACAATCAGCTGTTAATCCTGTATGGAATCTTGTTGCCAGTCTTGGGGCTAATGATCTTCCAAGTGCTGTTGCTCCGATCAAGACAGAACTTGGTTTCTGTGCTGCGATACATTCTGCAACAACATCTGTATAACAGTCTGCTCTGAATCCTTCTAATGATTCATCCTCATATGCAAAGACCTGATCAACTCCATAGTCTAGAAGTTTATGTGCATTCTCAATGGTTCCTGCTCCACCTGCGATCACGCATTTGACTTTAAAATTTACTTTCGAAGCCATCTTTCTTGCTTCACCGATCAATTCAAATGCAACCGGATGAATGTCTCCACGTTCCTGTTCTACAAAGATCAAAAAATCTTTCCATTTGTCTTTATCAAATGATCCTGCTTTCTGCTCAAAACTGATTGCTTTTTCTGGACATTGTCTGACACACATTCCACACATTCGGCAAGTGTCCCCGACAACAATCCCATTATCTTCAAAACTTAATGCCCTAAACGGACATTTTTCCACGCATTTACCACATAGACTGCAGCGTTTTGCATCAAATTTTATTAGTTCCATGTCATCTCACCTAAATCACTTTCTTATTCACTAATACGTCAAATAATTGTTTTGTCTTTTCTTTTGCATCTCCGTCAAAATAAACCTGCTTTTCTACTTCTGGCGGTGCAAACATTTTCTCTACTGCGGTTGGTGATCCGACAAGTCCATATTTGCTTAAGTTCTGATCTGCCATATCTTCAAATGTCATGATCTTCACTGGGCGGTCTTTGGACTGTTTCTGCAGTAAATAAGATGGTAATCTTGGTACACACATGTCTTTGTCAACTGTGATCAGACATGGATATGGAATCTTTGAAGTCTGTGATACACTGACTAAATCCTGTTTTACCTGAATAGACTCGCTGTCTGCATCTACGATCTCAGACACCCATGCTGCATGTGGGATTCCTAAATGCTCTGCGATCGCTGGCCCAACCTGAGCGGTATCTCCATCGGTTGTCTGCTTTCCACAAATAATAAGATCTATATCTCCGATCGCAGTGATTCCCTGAGATAGTGCATAAGATGTTGCAAGCACGTCTGCTCCTGCAAACTTGCGGTCAGATAAAATGACTGCATCATCTGCTCCCATCGTATACGCATCTCTCATCATCTCCTCAGCCTGTGGAGGTCCCATGGTGAGAACTGTAACACTTCCTCCTACTTTCTCTCTTAATTGTAATGCTGCTTCCAGGGCAAATAAATCATAAGAATTCGTTCTTGTCTCCCCGGATAAACGCTTCATTGCCCCTGTTTCTGGGTCAATGTCAACTTTAGTACCTGCCGGTACCTGTTTCATACATACTAGAATTTTCATTGTTCTGCTGCTTCTTTCGTATTATTTGTTACTCTTTCACTTTAACTGATTAACGTAACACTACTTATTATACGACACCATTTTTTATTGTCGAGTTAATCATACAAAAAAATAGCATCTGTTGCTTATTTTTTCGTAACAAATGCTATTTCCTCATCTATTTTTTCTTCTATTCGTCATCGTCACCGACGATCACTGGCTCTTTTTCTATCACTTGTTGTGGTTTCATCGCCTGATTCCCAACTGGTGCTAATAATACTTTTCCTGTTCCACGGTATACATTAACCAATCCTTCTCCACTGGCCGCAGAACCAAGCAAAGATTTTCCTGCTCGTTCTACCGTAAAATCAAGACTTCCGCTCCATGCGATCGCCAAGTTTCCGTCAATCTTTACAACATCATCTTCTAATGTAATCTCGACTAATTCTTCTCTTGGACAATCAGATTCTATGCACACAACTCCACTTCCTTTTAATCCAAGATTAAAGAATCCTTCCCCACCTGCAAATGCAGAAGAAAATGTCTTTCTTCTGACTGCTTTTTGTTTTAACGTAGATTCGCATGCTAAAAACAATCCATCATCCAATACGATGGAATTTCCCCATTCGTCAAGATCTAGTAAAATGATATGTTTGTATGTAGGTTCTAAAACAAGAGTTCCATCTCCAGTATATTCTGGCTTGATCACAGATTCTCCTGTAACCTTTCCACGGATCGTCTTAGATAAGAAATCTCCTGCTCCTTTAATTCCTGTTGTCGCAGAGACATCTCCTGCCATCCACTGCATAGCACCTGACTGAATCGTTACATTTCCTCTGGATAGTTCACATTTTAGCTGACATTTTCTTACATTCATCTGGCTGCAAAAAAATGCTAACTGAGCATCTTCTGGCATGACACTTAAGTCTCTCTGATATTCAATAACTTCAAATGGTCCTGATTTGTCGATGATCTTTACATCGTCGTTGTCACTGAAATTGCTGATTTTATACATAATCTTTCCACTTCCTGTTTCTTCTATTAAACTTTTGATCTTTTTCTGAATAAATTTCTTCATAATATTCATAAAACTTTTGCATTACCAATGGCATTTGCAACATTCCAGATACAATAAATTGATTTCGATCAAATGATACCTTCATATACATTTGATTATTAACTGCTGTTTCTGATAAAAACATATCATATAACTGTGTTTCAAAAATCCGATTCGATACTGCTACAATCCCATTTTTATCCTTTAAGAAGCCAAACGTAACTCCTAAATCTATAATCGGTGTTTCTCGTTTAAATGGGAAGTCAACTCCTGCAAATAAAATGTTTTGAAGCATTTCTTTTAACTGTGGATGATCTAACAACTTTTTGGTCATATCATCAAACAATGTGTTTGGTTCTTTTAACAAAACCTTGACTGCACTTAAAATTCTTTCTCTTGTCCACACTTGAACATCGGATACTCTTTCATCTAATAACTGACATATCTTTGAAACCAAATATGGATATCCTGACGTATAATCATATAAAATCCGACTGATTTCTTTTACATCCATACCTGTACGATGTTCCTGCTCGTATTCTTGTATCATTGTCTGAATATCACTTACAGAAAAGCTCATCTCAATATTAAAATCAACTGCGATATTCCATGGACTGTTATATTTCGATTCTTCTTGTGGATGTAGTTTTAACTTTAATGTTTTAATATCGTAAACACCTGCAAGAATTACAGAATGAAATGTTACATCTTTTCCTTGCTGACATTTTAAATATTTCTCTCTTAGAAGTCCAAGGAAAGATAAGAAAATCTGATTGTCTGAACTTTTGTCTACTTCATCGATCATTAGAACTACCTTTTTACCGCATTTTCTGCATAGGTTGCTGATTTTTGTTCCTAATGATCTCATAGGAAATCTCTCAGAGATTGAATGATTCCATTCCTCTAAAACTTTTTCATCTACATTCTGCTCTCGCAAACACTCTTCAATATCAAGTGAAAGTCCTTCGGCAAGACTTCCCAGAGATTCAAAATATTCATCGGCAGCTTCAAAACTTAAACTCAAAACCAGATAATCTTGTTTTCGCAATTCTTTTTCCAGAAGATAAAGCAAGGTTGTCTTACCATATTGTCTGGCTCGATTGATCGTAAAGTATTGTCCTGATTCGATATATTGATTGATAATCTGCTGAATCCTGTTGCTAAGATCAACCATATAATTTTTCTCCGGGATACATGTTCCTGTTGTACAAAACTTCTTAGCCATAAACCCCAACCTCCTTTCTTGTCCACTCTCTATTAATTACACCCTTATTCTACAATTCATCAAAATCAAATATCATTGGGATTATGCTTTCCTGATAATATTTCTGTTCTTTTTCAAAATAAGCTTCTAATCCTTTATAGTCTTGTTCGTGCTGTGCTTTATTAAGATATCGATTATATTCTGCTTTATGAATATCACGGATGATCACTGGAATAATATTATGATCCAGACATTGTTTTAGAATGATCATACGCCCGACTCTCCCATTTCCATCCTGAAATGGGTAAATATTCTCAAACTGTGCATGAAATTTAGCAATATCGTATAATGTAATTTTCTCTGCGTTATGATACTTTTCTAATAACTGATGAATCTTTTCTGAAACTTCTTGTGGCAATGCTGTCTGAATATCACTGACTCTGTTTGCACGCTTTTTCCACCCACCAATTGCATATCCATTTGCTCGATCTTCAAAAACACCTTCCTTTAAATTTTTATGCATATTTTTTATGATATCTTCTGACAAAGGTTTTTCCATACATTTCATTACATAATTAAACATTTTGAAATGACCATTCATTTCTTCTATATCTTTTGTTCGAAAAATCATGTCTGGATCATCCACATATAAAGTTCCTGTTTCAAACATACTTGCTGTCTGTTTCTCTGTTAAGGTACTTCCTTCAATTCGATTGGAATTATACGCCATACTCCTCTGTGTATAACCGTATACTCCGCTTCGATCCTGTTTTTTAAATTCTATTTGCAGTCTGTCTTTTAATCGTTTCATATATGTTTCATTTTCCATGATTTTATCTCACCTCTTTTATTTAATCTGTTATTTTTAAGTATAGCATGAATTATGAATTTCTACATCTATTCTTTTAGAAGTCTATCCAGTAATACTTCCCGATTATTTATAAACATCTCCGTAATCTGATAACTTTCCGTCTCCTCATACTCACATAAATGAATCCTACCATCATCAAAACAATAAATGTCAGCGTCTGGAATTCCTAGTAAAATCGGTGAATGTGTAACAATAAAGAACTGTGCTCCTTTTCTTGCACATTTATATATCTCCATTAATAATGTTAATTGTCTTTGTGGTGATAATGCCGCTTCTGGCTCATCAAAAAGATACAATCCATTGGGCTGTAGATTATTTTGTGCTAATGCCAAGAAACCTTCTCCGTGTGATCTCTCATGATATCTGGCTGAATCTATTCCACCATATTCTTCTTCCTTCGTTGCAACATTATAGAAACTTTCTGCTCTAAGAAAATATCCCCATTTTTCCTTCCGATATCCTTTTACAACTCTGATGGCATTACATAATTCGGAATGTGTATCATGCGTAGAAAATACATAGTTTTTCGTTCCGCCTTCTGGATTGAATCCATGAGCTATGGCAATTGCTTCTAATAAGGTGGACTTTCCACTTCCATTTTCTCCAACGAAGAAATTGATTGAATTTTTAAATTCTAGCCTTTCAATATTTTTTAATGCTTCTATTTGTTTTAGATAACTGTCATCATCTATTTTATTCCAGTCAAATATTACGCCTTGTATAAACTGATCATTCATTGGATTTTCCTTTCTATCATGATAAGCTTCTTCCTAATCTTTTTATATTTTATCAAAAAAAGATATGACACGAAACTGTCTTTTCATATCATATCTTTCATATTTCTTATATTTTCATTTTTCTACATACTCAATAGCCTATAGATAATAAACTATCCTACATTGCTTTCCTGTATATCTCAGCAATTTCTTCCTGTGTAAATACAACCGAATTGTTCTGAATACTTGCCGCAGATACTTTCATACAGTTCTCTGCCATCCAAGGAATATCTTCTTCGGATAATCCAAGGTCAGATAGTGTACAAGCAAGGTCGATATCTTTTAACAGACTTCTTAATTTACCAGCAAGATCTTCTGCGGTAACCCCGCCAAAGATTCTTGCGATCTTAGCAAATTTGAAGTGGTTTCCTTTATGAGATGCTTCTACGATCACTGGTGTTAATGCTGCAAGTCCCTGTCCGTGGACAATGTCTTTTAGTCCGCTGGCTGGATGTTCCATTCCATGTGCCAGGGTGACACCTGCTGTATTAATGACCATTCCACCGATCGTTGATGCCAGTGTGATCTTCTCCCATGCTTCTTTGCCGCCTTCACCTTTATATACTTTGACAAGGTTTCCTGCGATCAGTTCCATCGCGTATAAACTTAGAGCATCTGTAAATGGCTGTGCGATCTTTGACGTGTATGCTTCCATGCAGTGACATAATGCATCGAATCCGACAGATGCAAGTACATGTTTTGGCATTGTCATCATGCATTCTGGATCAACAATGGATACTTTTGCAACAATCGCATTGCAACGTAAGGATTTCTTATCTCCATTTTCCGGATTTGTAAGAACTGCAAATCCATTTCCTTCGGATCCTGTTCCACATGTTGTAGGAATTAAGATCAATGGTAATGCTTTATCACTTTGTAATCTGTTATAAATGTAATCGTTGATATCACCGTCATTGATACTTAAGAATGCGATTGCTTTTGCACAGTCCATGATGCTTCCGCCACCGATCGCTACAACGACATCACATCCATTTGCCTTGGCAAAATCAGCGCCTTCCATCGCCGTTGTTGTTAATGGATTCTGTGCGACTTTATCAAATAATACATGATCAATTCCTGCTTTAGACAGGCTGTTTGCTACTTTATCATATAAACCAGATTTCTTTGCACTGCTTCTTCCAGTTACGATCAGTGCTTTCTTACCATATGGTTTTGTAAGCTCTCCTGTTTCTAAGACTTTACCGCTTCCAAATGCAATATTGACTGGAAGGAAGTAGTTAAAGTTAATTGCTGGCTGTACTTCTATTACATTTTCTGCTGTGTTAACAGCTCCAAGCGCATCTTCAAATGTATGATCTTCTTCTGATGTGATATCTTCTTCATCAACGGCAACATCGATGTGAGATCCAAATTTTTCTTTGTATTTTAATTTACATAAAATGAAGAAAATAATTCCAAGAACAGCCCATCCACCAGCCATTGCCCATTCCTGTGGTACAAGGTTTGACCCTGATCCTGGGATAATATACATCGCGACCATAAATCCTGACATTAAGACTGCCAATACACCAACAATCTTATAATGTTTTACTTTGTATGGACGTGCCATTTCTGGTGCTTTCTTTCTTAAGATGATGAAAGATAAGGAAACCATACAGTATGCAAGACAGCATCCAAAGTTACCTGCATCGACGATCCATACTAACATTTTACGTCCAAATAATGGAGCTAATATGGATAATCCACCGATCAAGTATAATGCATTCACTGGTGTTTTGTGTGTTTTATGTAATTTACGGAAAGTTCTTGGAATCATATAAGATTCAGCCATGGAATACATTGCACGGCTACCACCAATTAAAAAGGAGTTCCAACTTGTAACGATTCCACACATACCACCGACGATCAATACTTTTGACATGATACTGCTGTGGAATGCTTTTGCCATTGCATCAGCTGTAACAAGTCCTGATCCTGCCTGTGAAGATGAAATATCAGATGGACTCATAACATAACCAACACCTAAGATGATCAGCGCATAAAATGCAACTGCTAGTACGATAGATAAGATCATGATCATACCGATTTTTTTAAGCGGCACATTGATCTCTTCTGCTGCCTGTGGGATAACATCAAATCCAATAAAGAAGAATGGTGTCATAACCGCAACACTCATGATCGCTTTCATAGTAGTTGACGCACTATCTCCTGCAAATAATTGTGGTGTTAAATTGCTGGCATCTCCACTGACTACAGATGCTACGATCAGAAGGATTCCAACTCCACCAATGATCACTGTTAAAACTGTCTGTAAAGTTGCAGCTGTCTTCGCACCTTTGATATTGATAAATGTGATAAAGAATGCTACGATCATCGCAACTGCAAGCCATGATGCATAAATATCAAATCCTGCAACAGTATACAGATATCCTTTTAAAAATCCAGGATAAATATAAGTGATAATTGTAGGAAGTGCACATGCTTCAAAACATACAACACTGACATATCCTAAAATGATCGCCCACGTACAGATAAATGAACCAACCGGTCCCATTGCCTTGTAACTAAATACATGTTCTCCTCCACACTGTGGCATTGCTGCAGTAAGTTCTGCATAAGTAAGTCCTACAAAGAATACCATGATACCACCGATCGCAAAACCGATGACAGCTCCTAAAACTCCACCTCGACCGATCCAGTCTCCAGTTGAAACAACCCATCCCCAACCGATCATAGCGCCAAATGCAATGACAAGAATGTCCCATGCACTAAATACTTTGTCAAATTCTGATTTTTTCTTTTCCATTATATATCATTCCTTTCTTGCTTCACATTCTGTTTAAAGTTTCGAAAGAAAAAAGGCGCTAAAAGATCCTTATCTCTTAACGCCTTTGTTAGAATGTAAATGTATTTTATTTTAATTTTCAAATCGCAGGTCAATTAACTGCATGATATATTTTGCTGTTTTTTCAAGTCCAAGAATACTAGAATCGATCATCATATGTCTGGTACGACAATCTCTCATATCAGAGCTTGTCATATATTCATATCTTGACTTCAACATCCCATCATTATATTTTACAAGTTTTTGTGCTTCTTTTTGTGATACACCTTTTTGCTCCATGATATGTTTCACTTTATATTCTTCTGGTGCATATACAAAGATATTTAAGCAGTCATCCCTGTCTTTTAATATATAGTTACTACATCTTCCGATAATGACACAAGATGATTTTGCCGCCAGTTTATGAATAACCTCAAACTGTGTGTAAATAACACGGTTTGTAAGATTCGCATATCTTGGTCCAAAGGTTGTGTCAAATTCATATTTGACATTTTCTTCTCCGGAATCGGCTTTTTCTACCAAATCCCTGTCAACTCCAAGTTTCTCTACGACCTGATCTACTAAATCTCTGTCGTAAAATGGAATTCCAAGTGATTCGGCAACCATCTTTCCAATGTCCGGACCACCGCTTCCGTATTCACATCCGATATTTACGATAAAATGTTTCATTTACATTCCTCCCTGATATTTTGATCTTTTTTCAAAGATATTATTTTATGCTAAGGACTCTACAGCCTCCTTCATGATCGCAAATGCTTTATCACATTCTTCTTCTGTTACGATCAATGGTGGGATTGTACGGATCACACTGCTTCCGATGGCTGTAACTAACAGTTTTCGATCAAAACATGCATGTTTAATATCAACTGCGTTTAATGTGTCATCAAATTCGATACCTGTTAATAATCCCTGGTGTCTGACCTCTTTTACATGAGGAAGTTCCTTTAATTTCTCAGCAAAGTAATCTCCAACTTTCTTTGCATTTTCAGCCAAGTCGCGATCGATCAGTTCATTAACTTCTGCTAATGCTGCTGCACAGCTGACTGGATGTCCACCAAATGTTGTTCCATGAGATCCTGGTGTAAATGCTTTAGCAACTTCTGCTGTTGCACAGATTGCTCCGATCGGCATTCCTCCACCTAAGCCTTTTGCCATAGATACGATGTCTGGTTTGATTCCATAGTTCATATAAGACATCACTGCACCTGTTCGACACCATCCTGTCTGAACTTCATCGATCAAGAGTAACATATCATTTTCATCACAAAATTCTCTTAATCCTTTCATGAATTCCTGTGTTGCTGGATGAACACCACCTTCACCCTGTACTGGCTCGATCATGATCGCGATCGTATTTTCTGTACATGCATCTTTAAATGCCTGAAGGTTATTATATGGTGCGTATGAGAATCCATAAGTCATTGGTCCAAATCCGACCTGACATCCATTTCCCGGCTGTCCTGTTGCTGACATTGCTCCGAATGTTCTTCCATGGAATCCCATCTTCGCTGTTACGATATGATAATGGTTTGGTCCGTATTTTTCGATTCCGTATTTACGAGCCATCTTGATCATTGCTTCATTTGCCTCTGTACCAGAATTCTGATAGAAGATCTTATCCATTCCAATTGTTTCACATACTTTTTCAGCAAGCAGTGCCTGAGGAATTGTGTATGGATAATTGAAAGTATGCATGATGTCGCCAACCTGATCTTTGACTGCTGCTACAACCTTTTCATTACAGCTTCCTGCGTTATTTACTGCGATTCCTGCATAGAAGTCGAGATATTCCTCACCATTTTCATCGTACATATACATATCTTTTGCTCTCTCCGCAAGGAAATCAAAACGTTCGTATGTCTCGATCATATATTTGTTTACTTTATCTTTAATATCCTGACTTGTTAATCCTGTGTCTTTTAATCTCATATCTGCTTCCTCCTCATGATGTTATTAGTTATTTAACTTCTCTGGGCCAGATTTTGTTTATCTTTTTCATTGATAAACTTTAAATAATAAAAAGAAAAGCAAGGGAAACTTATCCTGTTGGTAAGCACCCTTGCTTAATTTCTATCCTTTATTTTGTACAACTATACAATAACACTAGAGGATTGAATTGTCAATATATCTTTGTTATTTTTTGAAATTTCTTTATTTTTATCTTTTATAATATATTTTATTATTATATTGTATATTTTTTCTTAGTGTTTTATTGTTTTTTAATTTTTTTGTAAAATATTATATATTACATCTGTCCATTATATTGAACATATCATTTTATCATCTTACTACTTCCGTATGATACTTACCGATAATCTACAAACACACAGATAAAACTTGTCTTTTGTTGTGTTTCATTTTTATAATTATGTTTTTTATCTGTTTCAAATCGATAGATTTCCCCCTTTGTGATCTTCTGAACATCTTCACCACACTCAATCGTAAGTTCTCCATCTGTAACTGAAAGATATTCTCTTGTCTTCTCTCCATGGCTGCCACTGATATATTTGCCCCCTGGTTCGATATCAATGCGGTAAATCTCTAATTGGTGATTATCTTCATATGGAAAACATGTCCATACTTTGTATTCACCGATCATTTCTTTTGTTGGTGTCATCTGATCTGGTGTTACAAGGCAAGATTCCATTGGCGGAGCATCAATTAATTCTTGGAATTCGATTCTTAATCCGCTTGTGATCTTTCCTAAAACACCTAACGATGGATTTGCTGTTCCTTTCTCAATCTGAGCTAACATGCTTTTGCTGACTCCTGTTTGTTCTGATAGTACATCAAGACTCATGCCCTTGGAAGTTCGAATTCTTTTTAGGTTGACAGCTACATTGTGAGATAGGTATGATTGATAATCCATAGAAGACTCCTTTTTACTTTTATTATCAGTTTCTTCATTTCTGCGTGTTTTAATGCAAGCATTATTACTATCCTTATGTTATCTGCAATACTGCTTTAATGCAAGTGCAATTTTTTACATAACCATTCCTTTTTTTAATGCAAACAGTTGCGAAAGAAAGAGGTTTTTATGTAAAAGCTCTATCAAACGTCTATTCAAATTATGACGTTTGATAGAGCCTTGTCTTTCTGCTGTCATTTCGTTATAATAGGATTAATCGAACATATATACGGGAGGAATTTTATTTTGGATCAATTATTATGCCAATTAAACCAGGAACAACTAGAAGCTGTTACATCTACAGAAGGTTTTATCCGAGTGATCGCAGGGGCCGGTTCTGGAAAAACCAGAGCGTTATCTCACAGATTTGCCTTTTTGGTTAACGAAATTGGAATTTTGCCAGGCAATATCCTTTGTGTTACTTTCACAAACAAAGCTGCTAACGAAATGAGACATCGGATTCATAATCTCATTGCTGATAACGATACTGGTTATATTAATACCTTCCATGGATTTTGTGTATCCATTCTACAGGAAGACTCCCATGCCGTACAATATCCAAAGAATTTTCTTGTTTTAGACAATCAGGATATTGATTCTATGTTAAAGATCATTTATGAGGAACGCGGACTTACACTTCGTCATAAGACATTTTCAAAGGCAAGAGATATGATCGAGATGTATAAATTAGAACGATATCCTAATTATTATCTTGATCTGATCACAATGTCCCTTGATACATTACGGCAAAAATATTTGGGGGCTACCGATGTGAATGATATCATTTTTTATGGATATTTATATCAGGAGAAGAAATGTTTTGGTCTCGATTACAATGATCTTTTGAAATTTTCTCTTTATATTTTTGAAAAGAATAAAGAAATCCGTTTAAAATGGCAGAAACGTCTGGAATACATCATGATCGATGAGTTCCAGGATATTGATAAGATTCAATATCAATTAATGAAAGTCTTATGCGGATATCATAAAAACCTCTTTATTGTAGGAGACCCAGATCAGACGATCTATTCCTGGCGTGGTGCAGATATCAACTATCTCCTTAATTTTGACAAAGCTTTCCCTGATGTTAAAACGATCATGATGAATGAAAATTATCGTTCTACTCCTCAGATCTTATCGGTATGCAATTCACTGATCGATAAGAATAAAAATCGTATGAAAAAGGACCTTCTGCCAATGTGTCATAGCAAAAATTCAGTGCTTTATTATCACGGAGATACTTCAGAAGAGGAATCTGATTGGATCGCAGATCAGATCATAAAATTACATAAAAAAGATATCTCATATAAGGATATCACGATTCTTTATCGTGCTCATTACGTTACCCGAACCTTGGAAGAGACATTGTTAAAAAAGAAAATCCCATATAGCATCTATAGTGGAATTCAATTTTTTGAGCGAATGGAAGTAAAAGACGCACTGTCTTATCTGCGTATGATCACATACAAAGATGATCTCTCTTTTTTAAGGATCGTGAATGTTCCAAAACGAAATATCGGTAAAAAACGAATGGAATTTCTTCAAGCATATGTAAATGCTCATCACTGTTCTTTTTATGAGGCATTAAAAGAATGTGTGGAAGATCCAATTTTTAAAGGAACAGATGCAAAAGATTTTATCTCATTGATCGATGCTTTTTCAGTGACTTATGAGCAACGAACAATTTCTGAAGTTTTATCTGATATTTTGGATCGAAGTGGTTATGAAGAAATGCTTCGAACTACTGGAAATCAGGAACGTCTTGATAATCTGGCTGAATTAAAACAAGCTGTTTATGATTATGAAATATCTTGTGGCGAGGAAGCTCTGCTACCTGATTATCTTGATCATATTGCCCTATTTACGAATAGTGACGTTACTGATGATTCTGACAAAGTAAAATTGATGACCGTTCATGCTGCAAAAGGATTGGAATTCCCACACGTATTCCTATGTGCATTAAATGAAGGAATTTTTCCTTCCAAGAAAACCTCTACAATTGAGGGAATGGAAGAGGAACGTCGTCTTGCATTTGTTGCAATGTCACGTGCCATGAAAAGTTTATTTTTAAGTGAATCGCACGGAAAAAATTTTGATGGATCAACCCGTTACCCATCTAGATTTATTTTAGATATCGATCAAAAATTTTTAGAATACGTTAAAAAGCCAGAAGATACTCTGATCGCAGAAACCAAAAATTACATTCATTACAGTAATCGCTATTTAGATGGTTATGTCGCTGAACAAACTTTTCAGGTTGGTGATAAGATCATTCATAATGTCTTTGGACAAGGTAGGATTAAATCCATCCTTTCTGATCGAAATGCATATATGATCAAATTTGAACAAATAGAAACACCTCGGATCATTTCATTTCGGGTTCCAATAAAAAGAGCTTAAGTTTTATGTAAAAGAATCCTGAGTAAATTTTTACTACTCAGGATTCTTCTTTGTATAAAGAACTAATCGTAAATATCCTATTGCTCGAAGTCCATATTGGATAAAAGATGTACTCCATCCTAATGATCCTTGTGGATTAATTGATACACGTCTGACTGTTTCAAAATCTCCTGTATAAAAACATAACATGTAATATAGATATTCGTCATCGGTTTTATTTAATAGTACTGTTCCTCATATGTACCACTACAGTCAGGATAAGAAGCAGAACGATCAGCACGATTATAAAAACCAAAACTGCCATGGACTGCGGTTGCTTCGGAAATCAATTACAGCCAGTTTTCCAGAACATCATTCAGCTTATTCATATCCAGCGGTTTCGCGATATGTCCATTCATGCCTGTATTTTTGGCCAACTGTACATCTTCTGCAAAAGCATTGGCAGTCATGGCAACAATAGGCAGTTTTCCCTTTTCACCCGGAAGGCTCCTGATTGCTGCAGTTGCCTCATAACCATTCATAACAGGCATTTGGATATCCATAAAAATAAGATCATACGAATCTTTCGGAGAAGCTTCCACTTTCTCAACTGCGATTTTTCCATTTTCTGCTGTTTCCACTTCTGCCCCTGTCATCTGCAAAATTTCAACACCAATTTCTCTGTTCAACTCATTATCCTCAACCAGCAGAATCCTTTTTTCCGTGTAGTCTGATTCTGACAGCTTCTCCAAATAATTTCTTGCTGTTTTTTCTTTTCTTCCTGAAGTAAACTGCCGCAGTGTAGCCGTCAGCCGGGAACGGAACAGTGGTTTTGCAATAAAAGCATCTATGCCCGCCGCCTTTGCTTCTTCTTCAATCTCGCTGAATTCATAGGATGTCAGTACAATGATGGTGATTTCTTTACCTATCCGTTTCCGGATCTGTCTGGCTGTTTCTATGCCATCCATATCCGGCATCTTCCAGTCTAAAATAACAGCAAAGTAATCATCTTTCAACTCATGCCGTGCATAACAGCACTCAATGGCTTCCCTACCAGAGAGAACCCATTCACCCATAATACCGATTTCCTTTAATGTTGCAACTGTACTTTCACAGCATGTCCTATCATCATCCACAACCAGAACCGGCAGATTCATCAGATCTCTGTCCTGTTCTTTTTCTTTTTCCTGAAGCTCCAGATAAATTGTTACTGTGATTTTAGTTCCCTTGTGCAAGGTACTGTCCACTTTAATAGTGCCATTCATCAGGTTCACAATATTTCTGCTGATTGCCATTCCCAGACCGGTTCCCTGGACTCTGGTTGTCCGGTGGTCATCCGCGCGGCTGAACGGATCAAACATGATTTTCTGGAATTCCGGTGACATACCGATTCCATTATCCTAAATCGTAAATTCATAGCATCCAAGTTCTGAAAATCCATTTGGCTTTTCCTCTATGGAAAAAATAATATTCCCACCATCCGGTGTATACTTGATTGCATTACTCATCAGATTCACAAATACCTGCTGAATCCTCAAGCTGTCACCACAAACAGCCTCATGTTCAATATGATTGATGTGTATATCAAAATTATGTTTATGTTCAT